>Ga0209573_1000876_pt1 | contig 53129 bp, 33 predicted proteins | sample TNRBio252014_DNA_FD_185870 | JGI IMG/M metagenome (GOLD analysis project Ga0209573, IMG submission 185870) | Wastewater treatment Type I Accumulibacter community from EBPR Bioreactor in Madison, WI, USA - TNR Reactor_6/25/2014_ DNA (SPAdes)... | ecosystem: Engineered > Bioreactor > EBPR >... | reverse complement strand
TGTTTGTGGTTTTTTCTGAACATTTGGTAGCAATAATTGTTAAATTAACTACCGTAATATACACAAAAATAAGCTGCTATCTTATTATATTACAACAGGTTACGGATGTTTTTGAGATATTTTTTGTTCCTCAATCTCTAAGATTTTCCGGTATCATTATCAATATAAATAATACCTTTTTAGAGTGGACTCATTAATTATTAATTATAAGGTATTAAAACCTGCTAAAGCATACAGAAATATAAAATTAAAGCCCGTGAAGATTTTCCTCACGGGCTTTTTACTTTAGTGGAATATTTCCTCGAAAAGCTAATACCTAATATTTAATAATTAATATTTAAAAATTGTAATTAGCTCGAATAAAGATATTCCTTCCGGGTTCGGCTTTAACGAGACCTCTGTTTGTTGAGAGGTGGCTGAGATAAAGACGATCCAAAATATTATCAACTCCGAGGGTAAATACTAATTCACCATAAGCAATTTTTACAGGCTTGATGTTTATCATCATGTTCACGAGGCTGTATCCGCCTGTCCTTTTTTCTGAGGGGGCAACTTTGTTTTGATCCATCGCGCCCTCAATTTCAAGGGAGATATCCACATACTCGTGAGCTTTTGCTCTGAGACCCAGGGTTCCATTATCGCCGGGCATAAAAGGGAGGTCTTCGGTCTTTTTCGTGTCTTCGCCTCTTACAATTGAGCCTCTTCCATAAAGAATTAAATCTTTGATTATATGGAGTTCAAATGCAAGGTCGAGACCGTAAATCTTTGCAGAACCAAAATTCACCATCTGTGTTGCAGGGCGGTTTTGATAAGTAAAACCTGGGGTTTCAACAACCATGTTTGTGAGCGTATTCAGGAAAAAATTGATTTTCCACATTGCGCTGTTTGAATAATACCTGTATCCAAAATCATAAAACCATCCTTCTTCGGGCTCAAGGGCGGGATCACCAAGTTTAACAAGTCCACCAAGATCGAGAAACTGGAATCGCTCTTCCAACGACGGGGCTCTGAATGATTTGCCAAAATTGAAGGTGATATGGTGATCTTTTGTCAATTTATAGAGTGAGGCTATGTTCAGGCTCCATGAATAGTTGTTTTCATCCCTTGCTGACCAAAGAAGTTTTCTTCCGGGAGGGTTGTTGTTTACTACACCTCTCACTTCAACAAAATCAGGGTTGTAAGAATCGTGACTTGTAACATTGATATAGTCGAATCTTCCGCCAATGGCAACATTAAGATTTTTCGTCAAATTGTCAATTTCATTTTGGAAGAAGAAGCCCATACTTTTAAATTTTGAAAGTGGAACGGGTCTTTCATGGATAATCGAATCCTTTTTTGCATTGAGAATCCGTTGTCTTTTACTGTCCATTTCTCTTTGCCATGCATCAAGTCCAAAAACAAATCTGTAGTTTGGAGAAAAAACCCAGTTGCTGGTCAACTGAATTCCATCACTTGTGTGGTCGGCGGCAGGAAGCAGTCGTGCGGTGGGCATAACCACTTCAGCATCACGGACTATCAACTGATGGAAATATTTTACACTGATATTTGAAATCAAAGGGGAGATGTCGTTTATTTTATACTCGGCTGAAATAAGTTCTCTTTTTTGAACAGGATACCTTGCAATTGCAGCAGCCGCAAAAGCAGAACCGCCGGGTAAACCGATATCAACTCCTTCATATCGCTGATAATTTAACTCGAGCTCGTGATTGTCAAATGGCTTAAAGCCGAGGGCTCCTGTGAAACTGTTATCATGATAGTGGCTGTTTGTAATAATTCCGTCAGGAGTTTCGGTGGCTGAAGCGCCTCTGAACGAACCTCTAACCTTAACAAACCAGTTGGAAGAGCCTGTGTTAAAGAACAGACTTGTTCCTGCTCCTTTATTCACGCTGTTGTAGTAATTCCCAAAGGAGCCTGTGTAATAAAAGTTGTTGCGGAATTTTCTGTTTTGAGTAATCACATTTACGATTCCACCCAATGCGCCTGTTCCATACATCGATGAAGCAGCTCCTTTAATCATCTCAACCCGTTCGATATCAAACTGATCTATTAATGACAACCTTGCACTCAATTCAGTGGCTGTTTCAACTCTTACACCGTCAACCATCAATACAATTCCTGTCCCTCTGATACCGCGAACGGAAATATCGGTTGCCCAGATTCCATCCCTCGACATTGAAACCCCCGGCTCTTCAGAAAGATACTCGGCAATGCTAAGTTTACTTTCGAGTTCAAAATCCTCTCTTGAGATAATCCCGAGAGGATACGGTGATTCTTGAAGGGAAGAAACATACCTCGGACTTGTAACAGTCACCTCACCGAGGTGGATTGAAACAGGTGTAAGCGAGACATCAAATCCCATCATATTAGCTCCGGTTACCGTTATTTCAGCCGTAACTGGAGAGTAACCTGTAAAAAGAAATTTTAAAGTATAGTTGGGGGCGGTGGGGAGAGTAATTTCATAATTGCCATCTTTGTCTGAAAAGGTGGACTTTTGGAAGTTAACCGAATGAACCATTACATTTTCGATAACTTTTCCTGTATTTTCTTCGTGTATTTTGCCTGAGATCTTAACATTCTGACCAAAAGTCATGAGTGAAAGAAGTAGAAACACTACTAAATTCCTGATCATTGTATCTTACCAATTTTATTAAAAGTAACATCTATATATAAGAAAAGGTATAAATATAACCAAATCTCTCCGGAACTGCAGAACCTCGGAGCCTCAGAACCACAGAACTGCAGAACCTCGGAATCTCGGAACCTCGGAACCTCAGAACCTCAGTACACAGAACTTTAGAACTCTGAAGTACTGAAGTTCCGAATCTCTGGAGTACTGAAGTTCCGAATCTCTGGAGTACTGAAGTTCCGAATCTCTGAAGTACTGAAGTTCCGAATCTCTGGAGTACTGAAGTTCAAAAGAAAATCACAGTCTTTTTTTGTAAAAATGACTAAATTCGCTATCTTGACTTTAAGATTTATCCGGATATCAAATAAATCCAAAAACCCCATTAAACGAAAATGCGAATGAACTGTTTAATTGTTGATGACGAAGAGATTTCAAGAAAAATTCTTGAACGGTTTGTTGCACAAACGGACTCATTGAAGCTTGCCGGATCGTGTGAAAACGCAATCGACGCTGTTAATATATTAAAAACCAAAGATGTTGATCTTATTTTTTTAGATATCGAGATGCCTGAAATGACAGGTATTGAATTGATAGAAACATTAAAAGTAAACCCTCAGATTATATTTGTTACTGCAAAAGAAGATTATGCAGTTGAAGCTTTTGAGCATAATGTTACCGATTATTTGTTAAAACCGTTAACTTATGCAAGATTTCTAAAATCCGTGAACAAAGCACAAGATAATATTAAACAGCATCTTTCTGCTGTCTCCCCGGGTTATATATTTATCAAAGTTGAATCAAGGCTGCTTCGTCTGAATCTTTCCGATATCGATTATGTGGAAGCTCACGGCGACTATATTCAACTTCATACTAAAAGTGGTAAACATATGATCTACTCTACAATGAAGCATATTGAAGCGAATCTTCCGAGGGAAGAATTTACACGGGTTCACCGCTCATTCATCGTCAGAATGGATAGAATTGCCGATATAACCGAACATAATTTAATGATCGACAAACATATCATTCCAATCGGGGCGATGTATAAAAACGATCTGCTGAAAAAACTTAATATTTTATAACAAAGGAAATTTAAATGAAGAGAGAAATTCACGGTTGGTGGAGCCCACGGTTGGAAAAAAATATGGAAATTGTTGTGTATGGTCATTGGGGAAAACCCCTTTTGATGTTTCCAACTGCGGGTGCCGATTTTCTTGAGTATGAGCGGTTTCAACTGATCGATGCTATTGCTCCCTATATTGAAGCGGGGAAAATTAAAGTTTTTTCGATTAACAGCATTAATAATGAGAGTTGGCTCAACAATTCGATGATGCCCCACCACAAAGCTCTTAGACACATGACTTACAATTATTATGTAACTGATGAGGTTGTGCCTTTCATCCACACTAATTGTGGTGGTCTTCAACCAATAATGCTTACGGGTGCATCATTAGGGGCACTGCATGCAGCAAACATCTTTTTCAGAAGTCCAAATCTTTTTGCGGGAACCATTCCGATGAGTGGCTATTATGATCTGAAGTCATATACAAAAGGCTATTACGACGAGAATGTCTATTTTAATTCACCTGTCGATTATCTTTCAAATCTCGGGGATGAAAATCTCTTGAATCAGATGAGACACGGGAAAAGAATAATTATTGCAACAGGGCAGGGCGAATATGAGGCACCACAAGGCTCGATCAATCTTTCGAACATCCTGAGAAGCAAAGGGATTCCACACGAACTTGAGATTTGGGGTCACGACATGCCACATGACTGGCCCACATGGCGAAAGATGCTCCCATATTTTATTAGTAAACTTTAATTGGTCAGATCTCGAGAAAACTGTTCAGAATTAAATTTCCGGCGTTTCCCGAGTATTCAGGATTAAAGATTACCCCCATTATGTTACCCTTCTTATAAGCAGCAGGAATCCCGTTAAAACCGGTGATTACTGCTGCATTAAATTCATCAGATGAAGGTTTAAAAAGCTTTTCAAAATAGAGCCCTTCCAATTCTTCAGCTTCGATAAACATCATCGAATTACAAAGTTTTGCACTGTATTTCCCCGGAAGCGGGGGAGAGTCCAATGGCAATGTGAGCGACAGGGGGAAAAATGCGAGACCTGAAGTTCCCGGCACATGAGGATTTTCACACATAAGTGAAAAACCGTTGGCAATACCAAGCACTGGTTTTTGAATCATTTTTAACATCGAAAAAAGATTCAAAAGGTGAAGTCGTTTAAGTGCCTTTTTTATATCTGAGCAATCCGGCAGGATTATTCTGTCGGCAGCAAGAATTTCACTTTCAACGGATGTGAATTTTTGATCCACTCCGAGCTTTTCGAGCTGGTATAAAAGGTAAGCCGGGCGTTCGCCATAGTCAATAATTGCTGTCATGTCACTTCATATTTGGTTTAAAATTACAAAGCACACAGAATCAAAAGAGATAATTCTCCATGATTTCTGTGTGCTTTGTTTTTAAATAAGATTATTTCAAGAGTTGCATTTTTCTTGATTCTTTAAACATTTTACCATCAACGGATGTTGCGGTAATTGTATAAATATAACTTCCACTTGCGAGGTTGGCTGCGTTAAATTCAACCTGATGTGAGCCTGCTGCAAAATCTTTTGAGATCAGATTTGCAACTTCACTTCCCATCATATCGTAAACAGTAATATTAACTTTAGCGGGAGCCGGTAAAGCAAATTTTATACTGGTTGAGGGGTTGAATGGGTTAGGATAATTTTGATGCAGAGTGAAATCATTAACTGATGCAAAGTTCACTTCAATGGCACTTGTATAAACAAACTCACCATTTAGATCAATCTGACGAAGTCTGTAATAGTTTGTTCCGTTTAACGCCGAATTGTCAGTGAATTTGTAAGAATGTTCAGTAGTTGAAGTTCCGGCACCTTTAACAAATCCAATTTTGTTGAAAGTTAAACCGTCAATTGATCTTTCAACTTCGAAGCCCATGTTATTGGTTTCAGTTGAAGTTGACCAGTCAAGAACAACCACTTCACCCGACTGCTGAGCAGTAAATGTAGTGAATTCAACGGGAAGTGGAATGCTGCCTTCGTGAGCGCCTTTATATGGATAGAGTGGGCTTCTTGGTGAACCATCTATATCAGTAGTTATCTGAGCGATTGGCATTCCATGGAGGTCCCAGTCGCCGTTTGAAGCACCTGTGAGGTGAAGATCGGTATTGGAAACAAAATTGACCATTTTGTAAACTGAATTGGGATCATCAGCAGTGGCTGTTCTCCAGTCATTCAGAGTTGCACAGGTAGTTGTGTTATAAAGAGCAAAGTTCGAACCGATTCCGGCGAGATAATAGGCATTATAATCAAATTGGATAATATTTGTACCTGATTCAGCCATTGGGTAATGGATGATATAGGTGTTTGGTGTGCTGTTTCCTTGATGGAATATATTGTTGGCAACATTCATTGTAGCATCTGAATTCAGATTGTAACCGATGCAGGCATTAATACCTGTAGTTGTTGGAGCATCAATTCTGAATGAGTTGTGTGCAATGTTAATTACACCATTCCAGGTGGCTGAACCAAAAACGACACCAAAATATTTATTGGCGGCAGCGGTTCCAAGGTTGTTGAAATTAGGAGCAATAAAATTGTTGATAACATTAATCACACCTGTGTTGCCATAAACCACTACTGCGCCGGCAAATTTGTTGGTTGTTGTGTTAACATCAATTTTTGTGAACTTATTGCCTGCAATAAGGGTGGTATCATTTACAACACTTCCGGTAATGTAAATGCCTGAATAGAAAGTCATGTCAACTCTTGGATCAACAACGGAGATTCTGTTATTGATATATTTGTTGTTTGCAATAAAGAAGGTGGTGATAACTCTTCTTGCACCATAAAGATCACAATCGATAATTGTTCCGGTAACCGGTGAAGTCGGGTCATTCCCCCACATACCAACTGCAGTTTCGAATGCAACGGTTTCAGTGCCAACCTGACAGTTGCTGATCAGGATATCGTTTGGTGCAACACCTACTGTGCCAATTGAACCGTCAACTGCGATACCGGCTGCCTGAGATGTTCTTGAAGTGTTGATGCTGATAACTTTTAAGTTTTGGATGGTGATAAAATCAGAATTATCCTGCACTTCTATTGCCCATCTGCCTGTCGGGAAATCAAATGCAAAGGTCATGTCACGACTGCCATCACCTGCATTTCCATTTGAACCATCAAGGGTAACATAACTCGAATTAACGATGTAGAAAAAATGATTTGCTGCATCCACAGCAGTGAAGGTAACCGTTGGTTGCTTCGTTGGTGCAGGTTTTATTACTAATCTGTTTGATTCGGTAAAAGTGGCGTTGTTTATAATCGATGGTGCTGTTTCGGTCAGGTTGCCATCGATGATGAAGGTAACCACGCCATTTGCACCGTTAGCGGTGATGGCATCACATGCTGCCGCAAGTGAGGCATAGCCCTGTGGATTTGCGCCTTGTGGGATATAATAGTTACCTGAGAGTGCCTGGGCATTTAGAACACCAAGACTCAAAAGCAAAGTAAAAAATGAAATTTTGTAAAAAAGATTTCTCATGAGATTCTCCGTTTGTTTGTATCTATTGTTTAGATAATCGATCCCTAAAATTACACAATAAAGACGGAAAAGACAAACTTATTTTGGTGGGACTTAATAATAAGGGAGGTTAAAATTGAGAAAGCCGGTTGAGTTATCTCCCGGCTTATCAAAAAAAATATTCAACAGATGATTATTTAAGCAAACAAGCTAATTTTTCGTTGTTGGGGGCAATTTTGTTTGCATACAAGGAAGAGACTGCGTATTTCCCGCCACCTGTAATAAAAAGAGTAGTGAAAATTGTCAGAAATAACAACGCCATCTCTTTCACCTGAAAAGGATCTGCCGCGTGCGCCACAAACGCAGCCACAAACATGGCGATTATCAATGGAATGGAAGACAATTTGGTCGATATTCCAAATATGATAAATATTGCCATAAAAAATTCTGCAAACATTGTCAGAAAAAGACTTGCAGGTTCCCCAATCCCCAGAAAATTGATAAACTTGACTTCCTTGCCCGAAAAAAACATTTCAACTTTCCCCAATCCATGACCAAATGCCATAAATGACCCTGCCACAACTCTTAATACCAATATTCCAATATCGTTCATCTTAAATCCATTTCTTTTATGTTGTTCAATAAATGTTACAACATATAATAATAAAGTTTGGTTCCCGGGTACATAAAAACAGGGGGATGGCGGAAGTTTCCTAAAATTTTCAGGCATTTTAATGCATAATGATTATAAAATTTAGTCATTTGATAACATTCTCTTAATAGAGCAGACAATTCGCGGCATTTGGTTACAAAGTTTTACAAAGGTTTACTTGACGGTGGCACATGTTACAATTTTGAAAAGTAATTTGAACCCGGAGATTAAGATAATTTCAATCAAATACAAAACGGAGACAACAATGAAAACTTTAAGTGTTATGATGGTAGTCTTGATGTTATTGGCATCAACAACCAACACAGAAGCCCAAAGAAAATATCAGCTCAGCAAAAACTCGATCGAGTCGTTAAAAAATGGGATAACTTCCAAAAATAACGGGCTCCGCAGAAGTGCAATTTATATGGCAGGATTTTACGAAATAAGGGAAGTTGCAACTACTTTGTGCGACGAACTTAAAAACGAGATAAATCCGGCAATCAAAGTATTAATTGCTCTTACTCTCTATAAAATCGGTGACGAGAAATCATTGGAAGCAATTGAGAACCTTTCTAAAACAGAGCGTGATGACGACACCCGTCGGATGATGTTTGCAATAACCGAACAGATAAAACTTGACAGAATCAATACAAATCCGGCGCAATAATTGGAGGAAGATATTTCGCATAAATCATTACCTCTTCGCACTGCCTCATTAGTGCAAAGCCGGTACTAAAAAGCTGCCACTTCAAAAGGGCAGCTTTTTTTTATGCCTGTATCTATCCCGTCATGACAAGATAAAGGGGAAGGGGAATTGCAAAATTCCCGAACATTTCCCCCGAATCGGACCAGTGTTTTGTTATAACCAACCCAAAGTCAGTCTTCTCCTGTTTATCCCTGAAATATTCAATCCCGCTCAGATATTTTTTCTCGATTGAGTTTCTGTATTTAACCTCAATTGGAAGGTATTTCCCGCTGACGGTATGGACTATAAAATCCACCTCGTTATTTTTTTCTCTGTAATAATCAATTTGTAATATATTTTTTGATCTTCTCAAAGTAAGAAAAACGAGGTTTTCAGCGTAAAGTCCAAGTAATTCATGATTATCGAGCAACGAATCTGTCAGTCGCATCACAGCATTTCTTAAAGCGAGGTCTGAGATATAATATTTTGCAAGTCCTTTTCTTATTCGAAGAGCCTGTGACCGGAATTTTGGCAGGCTATAGACCAGATCTGTCATTTCGAGCAGTGGCAAATATTTTTGAATCTGTTGAAGATTTATCTCTGTTTCGTTTGCGAAGGTGTTTAGAGATATTTCTTTCCCCGGGTTTTCCAATAGAGAAATATAAAACCGTTTTAACATTTCAGGCTTTCTAAAATCTGCCGCCAGGACAAGATCCTCATAGATAACCTTCTTCACCTGGTTGTCGAACAAATAATCCTGCTTTGCTTCCATGGAAGGAAGAGTCCAAACTTCTGGATAACCCCCCTCAAGAAAATACTTCAACAACAGACGATCAAGTTCATTTTTTAGATTATTAGATACTTGAGGAATTTTTTCAGACAGAGAATTGATGTCTGTGAAATTCAGAAAATTTTTACCTGAATCATGTAACTGAGTGAGTTCTGTAACAAGACTTTTATTCTCTGAAAGAGAATAGGCAACAAACTCGTAATATGAGAAAGAAAGCAGATGATAATCTTTTAATCTACCCAACAGACTTTCTCTGCTTTTCTTAAAAATTGGGGAGGTTGCTGAACCTGATACAACAATCTTTATCGGAAAACCGAGGTCGTAATATTTTTTAAGATAAAGCTCCCAATTTGGCAGGCTCTGGATCTCATCGAGAAAAAGAAATTTTGGTTTTTTGTTGGTGGGCTCTTCGCCTGTAAAAAGAGAATTGACAAAATCATCACGGTTTATCCTGTCGGACAAAAGTGCGGGATCATCAAAGGAATAATAGATAATCGATCCGGGATTCGTCCCTGATTCAATTAACTTTTTAATTATTTGTTTAAGAAGTGTTGATTTGCCAACCCTTCTGGGACCTGTCACAGAGATCATCTGAGGGAGTTGAATCAGGTCGCTGTAAATGTCATCAAAAATTGTTCGATGGAATTCAGGTAATTGACTAAAAGCCATTGAGCCATCTTTCCACCAGGGGTTGTAAATGCCAAGTATTTGTCTAAAAGTATTCATTTTTGGAAAACCGGGAAATTTTATATACTATAATATACATAATTTCCCAATTTCCTGCAACTTATTTGGATGAAAGGGGTTATGGGGAGGAAATAACTCCGTTTAGTCTCAATTAAGATTCCTGAAGGTTTCTTTTGTTTACTCAAAGTCTTCTTCGTTTTGCTACACCACGAAATTAAATTTTAAATAAACAGTGATTTTGAATAAATTTTAGAATTATTGCTGTGATTACAGAAATTTGTAATAATTTGTACAATAGAAATAATGAATTCTTTTAGTATGATTCAAATATCTGTATGGACACTTTAATCAAATCGGAAATAACGAGCTACCACGCCAAGTACTTTGCTCATGAACTGACCAAAAAACTTCCGTCGAATAGTCCGGGTAAATTTACTGCCGCACTCCAGGATGCTCAAGTTGATCTTAATCCGCATCAGGTTGAGGCTGCTTTATTCGCTTTTAAATCACCTCTTTCTAAAGGTGCTATTCTTGCCGATGAAGTGGGCTTGGGGAAAACCATCGAAGCCGGAATAATCCTCTCTCAAAAGTGGGCTGAACAAAAAACAAAACTTCTTATTATCGCCCCCTCCAATCTTAGAAAACAATGGAGTCAAGAACTATCAGATAAATTTTATCTTCCATCTGTGATTCTGGAAGGTAAACCATTTAATCTGGAGATAAAATCAGGGGTTGCCAATCCTTTCATTAAAAATGAAATCGTAATATGCTCCTATCAATTTGCAAGAGCTCAAAGCCGTTATATAAGTCAAATTGATTGGGATTTGGTAATAATTGATGAAGCACACAGGCTTCGAAATGTATATAAACCACAAAATAAAATAGCCAACGCAATAAAAAACGCTTTGGCTCATACCCAAAAAGTCCTCCTGACTGCAACACCTCTTCAAAATTCCTTACTTGAACTTTTTGGTCTGGTGAGTATTATTGATGAATACACTTTTGGAGATATAAAAAGCTTTAAAAGTAAATTCTCCAAACTTGCAACCACTGCTGATTTTATTGAGTTAAAAACTCGACTCACCCCGGTATGCAAAAGAACACTCAGGCGTCAGGTTCTCGAGTATATCAATTACACCAACAGAATTGCAATAGTTGAGGAATTTTATCCATACAAGGAAGAAGAAGAACTGTATGACCTGGTAACAGAATATTTGAGAAGTCCCGTTTTATATGCTCTGCCTTCAAGTCAAAGAAATTTAATGACCCTTATTTTGCGTAAATTGTTGGCTTCTTCGACATTTGCAATTCAGGGCACTCTGAAAGGCCTGGCTCAAAAATTAGATACAGTTTTGGAGAAGCAGGAGGAGTTAAGTTCAAAACTTGTTTTTGAAGGATATGAGAATTATGATGAGATTGAGGAAGAGTTTAATGAGGGGGAAGAAGACTCAGAAGAGGTAAGTAAACCGGAAAAGATTCTCACTCAAGAAGAGATAGAATCGATAAAGAAGGAAAAAGAGTCCCTTAACAGATTTGCAGATCTTGCCAATTTAATCATCAAAAACTCAAAAGGTGATAAGTTAGTCACTGCTTTGAACAAAGGATTTGAAAAACTTCAAGAACTTGGAGCTCCACAAAAAGCCCTTATATTTACTGAATCGACCCGTACTCAAGTGTATCTCCAACAAATTCTCGAATCGCAAGGTTTTGAGGGTAAATTGGTCCTATTTAACGGTTCAAATGATGATCCAAAATCGAAAGAAATTTACACCAGTTGGTTAAATGTCCATAAAGGTACCGATATAATATCCGGGTCAAAAAGTGCGGATATGCGACAAGCAATTGTGGATTATTTTAAGGAATCGGCGACAATAATGATCGCCACGGAAGCAGCAGCAGAAGGCATAAACCTGCAATTTTGTTCATTGGTTGTCAATTATGATCTCCCCTGGAATCCTCAGCGTATTGAACAACGAATTGGCAGATGTCACAGATATGGTCAGAAGTTCGATGTGGTTGTTATCAATTTTCTGAATAAAGCCAATGAAGCAGATTTACATGTTTATAAACTGCTCGATGAAAAATTCCGCCTTTTTAGTGGGGTATTTGGCAGCAGTGACGAAGTTCTGGGGTCGATAGAGAGTGGAATTGATTTCGAAAAAAGGATTGCAAAAATATATCAGGAATGCCGGCGTTCTGAAGAAATAACAATGGCGTTTGATAAGCTTCAACAAGACCTGGAACCGCAGATAGAATCGAATATTGAAACAACAAGGAAAAAACTTCTTGAAAATTTTGACGAAGATGTTGCAAAAAAATTAAAAGTGAATCTTGAACAGGGAAGAGAATATCTAAATCAATACGAGCAATGGTTGTGGGCAATTACCCGGTATTTTCTTCCCAATTTTGCCGAGTTTGATCATGCTGACAATTCTTTTAACCTCTTAAAAAGTCCTTTCCGGGATGAAATAATTAATTTCGGATTGTATCATCTTTTGAGGGCTTCTCAGACCAAAAAAAAATCTGAGGTAAAAATAGCGGATAAAACCAATATTTACAGAGTCGGGCATCCACTCGCCAAGCGAATTATTAGATCCTGCAAGGATGCAGTACTTGAAACTCGTGAAATTACATTTCATTATTCGAATAATTCAAAAATCATCTCTCCGATTGAAAAACTGGTCGGGAAAACCGGGTGGTTATCTGCTAATTTGATTACCATCAAATCTTTTGAAACAGAAGAAACTATTTTGTTTTCAGGTTTTACCTCTGATGGAGAGATGATAGACTCTGATATTTGTAGGAAGTTTTTTTCACTGGACGCCACCGAAGGTGAAACAATGTATCCCCCTTCTGAGATTACTTTACAATTTGAGAGACTAATAGCTGAACAAAAAATAACACTGCTTAATGAGAATATGGCGAGAAATGTCAATTTTTTTGATGAGGAATACGAAAAATTAGATAAATGGGCAGAGGATATGAAACTTAGCCTGGAAAAAGAGATCAACGACCTTGATGCCGAAATTAAGCTACGGAAAGCCGAGGTTAGAAAATTAACGGATCTAAGCTCCAAGATAGCCGAGCAGAGAATAATCAAAGATCTTGATAAAAAAAGAAATGAAAAGAGAAGATCATTGTTCGAATCTCAAGATATGGTTGATGAAAAAAAAGAAAACCTTATTACAGATATTGAAGGCAGATTAAAGCAAACGACATCCATAACATCTCTTTTTACACTTTCTTGGAGAATTCTTTGAAATTTAATTTAAAGCCATACGTCGCAATTATCACATTTAACCAAAAATTTAATCATGCTCGATTTAATTCTGGAATTCAAATATTAATTTTACCAAGAGAAAAATATGCCTAATAATTATCGCGGTTCAGAATGGAGAAAGTGGGATTTACACTTTCATACCCCATCTTCTTTCGATTATCAAAATAACAGTGTAACAAATGAACAGATTATTGAAAAATTAGCCGAAAACCAAATATCTGTAGTGGCTATAACTGATCACCATACTATTGACGTTGAAAGAATCAGAGCGCTGCAGGAGCTTGGTAAAGAAAGAAGTATCACGGTACTTCCGGGGATTGAACTTAGATCTGAACTTGGCGGCTCTGATTCAATACACTTCATCGGAATATTTCCAGAAAACGTAAATCTTACAGAAATCTGGATGAGTATTAAAGTGAAATGCAAATTAATGGAGGCAGATTTAGCCCAAAAAGGTAACGAAGGTATCTTTAGTATTTTAAAGGATGCCAGCGAAGCAATTAGAGAAAATGGTGGAATAGTATCTGTTCATGCAGGATCAAAAAGTAATACATTCGAGGGTATAAAAAACTCACTCCCTCATAAAATGGCAACTAAGGTCGAACTTCTAAAGCATATCGACATTTTTGAATTGGGAAAAATAGAGGATCAAGACGGATATGTAAAAAAGGTATTTCCAAAAATTAATCGTAGGATCCCTATGATTATATGCTCTGATAACCATGATATTAATAATTATGTGCTTAAAACGGGGCTTTGGATTAAAGCAGACCCAACATTTAATGGGCTAAAACAAACTATATACGAACCTGAATATCGGGTATTTTTGGGAGAAAATGCGCCTTTTAAGCCTACGGTATGGTTAAAAAAAACAACTATAAACTTCCCTGATTCTACTCAAATTGAAAATGAACCTTTTTGTTTTGCTGGTTCACAAGAAGTTTTTTTCAGTCCATATTTCAACTGTCTCATCGGAGGAAGAGGGACGGGTAAAAGTACATTATTAAATTTGATTCAAGCTAAGATTTCGCCAGGTGAAAATGAGTTTTTTAAAACAAAAAAACTTCACAATTCGAACCAGGAAGAGAAAATCGATATACCAAATTGTATTGACATCGGAAGTGAGGTTAGTGAAGGGGTAATCGAATTTTACGGACAGAATGAAATTGAGAAGTTTGCACTCGATCGAGAGGAATTAACAAATGCTATCTATAAGAGGATAAAAAAACATGACATCTTAGGTGATATCAGACGATTAGAGGAAGCGATTAGTGATTATTCCCAGAGCATGACAGAACAAATTGAGAGATTACTTTCTATAAGTGACAGAAGGGAAGAATTAGTAAAAAAAACAGCAGAGTTGGACACGTCCAAATCAATTATTGAATCTTATGAGAGTCAGGAGTACACCTTACTCACAAAGAATATCAAACTTTTGGATCAAGAGTTAATCGCTCTCGAAAAATCAAAAGATAATTATCTTAGGTTGTTAGAAAAATTGAGTTTGGTGATGAAAGAATTTGAGGTTGTGGTCCCGCAGAATGAATACGATACCTTGATTAATCATAAAATCACCAAAATTAATGATGTACTTGTTGCCGCAAAATCAGATGATACCCTTAATATTGACTCGCAAATTATTTCAAAAGGAATCGAGATTAACAAATTAAGAACAGCTCTAAGTGTTTATCTTAAAGGTAAAGGGGTAACGGAAGATAGTTTGAACGATATATCGATAGCACACAAAACGATTAATTTAGTGGAGGGTGAGATTAGGAATTTGCGCGACCAAATATCAATGTTAGAAGCTCAAATTACAGATTTTGACCAAAGTATCGGATCAACAAATGCTACAGAATATGGGCAAATCATTAATCAAAAATGTATTGAGATTAACTCAAAATTAAGCAGTATCCAATCCGATCATGTTAAGGCAATATCAATTTCATATGGGATTGACGAAGAAAAAATGAAAAAAATGATACTTGAAGAGTTTAAAACAATTTTTCATGTTGAAATTAAACAAGGGAACTTTCAAGAACAATCTCTAAATGAGCTACTTTTTGTACAATGCCAAATGAGCGAGATTGCAGATGGAAACTCGGAGTTTTATTTAGAAAAACTCAGACTCATCCAAACTCAATCTAGAGCAAAATCATGGCTAAGGGATTTGTTCGCACGAGAGAACATGTTTTATCTTTTTAAAATACTATTAAACAAACATCTATTCAATCCAACACTTTACCGAATGATAAGTGTATCATACGACAATAAGAAGCTTGAGTCAACATCATTTGGGCAACGATGTACAGCAGCTCTCATAATTCTTCTTCAACTTGGTAATACGCCGATAATCATCGATGAACCCGAAGCCCATTTGGATAGTGCATTAATTTCTAACTTCCTTGTTGAACTCATTAAGGAAAAAAAGCATGATCGGCAAATTATCTTCGCATCGCATAACGCAAATTTTGTGATTAACGGGGATTCGGAATTAATACAAATCCTTTCCTTAAATGAGAACGGTACAACAATAATTCTACCTACCTCAATCGAGAATGAAGCAACGCGGAAACAACTAATTGAACTTGATGGTGGCGAAGAGGCTTTCATTAAAAGAGAAAGAAAATATAAAATAAAAGCCAACTTATGAAACAAAACCAAAAACTTGAACTTACCTGGATAGGTAAGGGTGAAGAACCAAAACTAGAGCCTCGAATACTCATTGAGCAACCGGAATACAGTTATGGTGATCCGAATTCAGGGAACATGCTTATCCACGGCGATAATCTTCTTGCCCTTAAAGCTTTGGAGCAAGAGTATGCAGGTAAAATTAAGTGTATCTATATAGATCCTCCGTATAATACCGGTAATGCTTTTGAGCATTATGATGATGGATTAGAGCATTCAATTTGGCTCAATCTGATGAAACCTAGATTGGTTTTACTAAGAAAACTGCTTTCAGAGGATGGTAGTATTTGGATAAGTATTGATGATGATGAGAGTCATTATCTCAAAGTACTCTGTGATGAGGTTTTTGGGAGGAAGAATTTTGTGAGTAATATAATTTGGGAAAAAAAATCATCTCCACAAAATGATGCAAAATGGATAAGTGATAGTCATGACCATATTCTTGCATATGCAAAGAATAAGGAAATATGGAGACCAAATAGACTATCGAGAACCGAGGGACACAATTCAATTTATAAAAATAGCGACGCATTTGATGGTATTGACAGTCAGGGAAAAATATATGGCCGTGGGCCATGGTTCCCAGGAGATATGACCGTAAAAACCGTCTCTCAAAACGCATTATATCCGATTGTAACACCAGGTGGTAAAACAGTTTTTCCTGCAAAAGGGAGAGCCTGGGTCTACTTTGAGGAGAAATTTAAGGAGTTATTAAGGGATAATAGAATTACATTCGGAAAGTCAGGAACAAACAAACCATGTATTAAAAGATTTTTGTCTGAAATCGAGGATAAAGGAATTGTCCCAAAATCGGTGTGGCATTATAAAGAAGTTGGTGAAAATAGAAACGCTCGACAAGAAGTTCTTAAATTTAATGATAGTAGCCCATTTCCTACTCCGAAACCTGAAAAGTTGATCGAAAATATCTTATTGTTAGGTTCAAAGCAATCAGACTTTATTCTTGATTCATTCCTCGGTTCTGGTACTACCGCAGCCGTTGCTCAAAAAATGGGGCGAAAATGGATAGGAATTGAACTTGGAGACCATTCAAAAACACATTGTTACCCCAGATTGCGAAAAGTTGTTGACGGTGAACAAGGAGGCATTAGTAAATCTGTTAATTGGAAAGGTGGCGGGGGTTTCCGCTTTTACACCCTTGCTCCCTCGTTGTTAAACAAAGATAAATATGGCAACTGGGTTATTTCTGATAAACATAATGCGGATATGCTTGCTGCTGCGATGGCAAAACAGGAAGGATTCAAATTTGAACCCGATGAGCATATCTATTGGAAACAGGGAAAGAGCAGTGAAAAAGATTTTATTTTCACAACAACAAGATTTATAACAGTTGAAATGCTTGATAATATCCATGATGAGATGCAACCGGGCGAAAGCCTGTTAATTGCCTGCAAAGCTTTTCAACCAGAATGCGAATTTAAATTCCCGAACTTTATAACATTAAAAAAAATTCCACAATTGCTAATCGGGAAATGCGAATTTGGTAAGGATGATTACAGCCTTAATATCGTAAATCTTCCGGGAGAATATGAGAAAGTAATTATCAATGAAGCTATAACGGAGTATAAACTAACAGAAGAAGCAGAGAATATAGGTGATGATTTCCCAACTAATTTGTTTGATCAATAAATATGAACCCAAAAGCAAACTATATTAAACAACGGCTCTCACTTAGAGAACCCCTACAAGAATCGCTTGATATTTTGGTGGATGTGGTTAATGCGATAAAATTAGAGAAGAATTGTGATATTAAAGTCAGTCTGGAAATTATTAAAGGGATGTTTCCTTTGTGTACAGATTTTGAGAGAGAATTTCCTTCGATTTGTTTCTCTATTGCGACCGGGGTGGGAAAAACCCGACTTATGGGTGCATGTATCTCATGGTTATATCTCGAAAAAGGAATTCGCAATTTTTTTATTTTGGCTCCCAATCTTACGATTTACGATAAACTGACTAAAGATTTTGGAGACAGTGGAAGTGCCAAATATGTTTTTAAGGGAATAACTGAATTTGTTCACAATCCTCCTTTAATTATCACGGGTGAGAACTATAACCAGGCCGGGGGTTTATTTGATGAATCTGAAATCCGCATAAATATCTTTAATATAGCTAAATTTAACGCCGAAAATCGGGCTACAAAAAAAGACGGTAAAGTCCTTCCACCAAGAATAAAACGACTCTCTGAGTATTTGGGACAATCTTATTGGAGCTATCTTAGCAGTTTGGATGATTTGGTAATTCTCATGGATGAGGCACACAGATATCATGCTGATGCCTCTAAAAACGCAATAAATGAGTTAAAACCTGTTTTGGGTATTGAATTAACCGCCACACCTATTGATGAGAAGGGAAATCAGTTTCGAAATGTTGTTTACGAATATTCTCTTGCAAAAGCCTTGTCCGATGGCAAATATGTCAAAAATCCCGCTGTCGCAACACGAAAGAATCTATCCGCCCAGTCCTTAAATCCTGATGAAATTGAAAAAATGAAACTTGAGGATGCTGTTAGCATACATCAGGTTACACGGAGTGAACTTGAAATTTACGCTCTGAATAATAATGTTCGAAAGGTTAAACCATTTATGCTGGTTGTCTGTAAAGATATCAACCACGCTAAAGAAGTATATCAATATGTTTCATCGGATGCCTTTTTCTCAGGACTATACAAAGGGAAAGTTTTACAAATAGATTCAAGCACTAAAAGAGAAGAGGACATCGAGAGACTTTTTGTTGACTTGGAACTATATGATAATGAAATCGAAATAGTGATTCATGTAAATATGTTAAAAGAGGGATGGGATGTTAATAATCTTTACACAATTGTTCCTCTAAGAGCTGCTAATGCTGCTGTTTTGATTGAACAGACAATTGGCAGAGGATTAAGACTTCCTTACAACGGTGAACGGACTGGTGATGATAAAATTGACAAATTAACTGTAATCGCTCATGATAATTTTAATAAGATTATCGAGGCTGCACAAGACCCCAATTCCGTCCTGAATAAATTCTCTTTTATTGAAATTTCTGAAGATGATATACAACCCCCATCAGAAGTCATCACCTCTGTTTCAAAAGTTACTGCGACAATACAAAGAGAAGAAAAACTACTGGCTAAAGTAACTGATGAAAAAGATCGTCAAATTGCTAAAAATGTTGTGGATGCTAAAAAGTTAATTGTTCATCATCTTCCTGATTTTAATTCCTTCGGTGGTGTTCAAAAAGCTACAGACCTCAAAAAACCAGAAATAAAGACCCGGATTATTGCAAAGATTCAAGAATCACTTGATCAGGGTACACCCAATCTTTTTGCCGAAAAAATAGTAGCAGAAGTAAAGAATAATTTTGATGCACTCGTTTCCTCGTATATCGATTCAATGATAGAGATACCCAGGATGGACCTTGTTCAAGATGAAATAAGAGTATGGTTTGAAGATTTTGATCTCGATACCTCAAAGGGTTTTAAATTCGAACCTTTGGCAGAAGAGATTATGATTGTTGAATTAACAGGTGAAGGCAGAACTGAGCATATTGGAGTAATGTATGGCGCATTCTCGAATGATTCTCCTGTCAATCAGGTGATTGGTGAGTTAATGAATTATTCAGATATCGAATATGACGAGAATTCAGAACTTCTTCATAAATTAGTCAAACAAGCAATTGAAAAATTAAATGAAGGTTTGGAGGATAAAAGTAAACTTCCGGTTTTAATTAGACAGTACCGAAAATATATCGCGGCAAAAATATATTCACAGATGAAATTACATTATCACATGAGCAAACCTGAGTACATTGCGAAAAAAGTTTTGCCATTTGTAAAAATAGAAGACTGGAATTTTAGTTGTTTAAAAGACGGTAAGAGACATTTTAAAGATGTAATCACTCCTAAAAGTTTAATCCCAAAATTAGTTTATTCCGGTTTTGAAAAAGCATGCCATTTTGAGTATAAGTTTGATTCAGGTACTGAAAAAGACTTCGCTTATATACTCGAAAATGATTCAACGGTTCTAAAATGGATGCGACCTGCTCCAAATCAATTCAGAATCTATTTTAACAACAATTCGCAGAGATATGAACCTGATTTTGTAGTCGAAACCGCTGATACAATTTATATGGTCGAAATAAAAGCAGAGGGCCAGATTAATACAGATGATGTAATCAAGAAAAAAGAAGCAGCATTAAATTATTGCAAATATGCTTCGGAATACACAGCCCAAAATGGTGGGAAGCCTTGGAAATATCTTTTAATGCCTCATAATGAAGTAAATACCACAAACAGTTTTGGATTTTTTATAAACAGATTTTAATTACAGGTGGAAGTTATGATAAAGAAAATCACAAAATTACAAGATATAGGATGTTTTGCTTTCTGGGCAAAACGACCATAAATCGGATAAACCTATGGATATAAAAAACCTGATAGGAGTTTCAGAAGAAATCATAGAAAACTCCAAATTACATTTCGCTATTGGACCCGGACCGAATTATTTTGAAGCATTAGAGATATTCTGTCGAGGTGAATTTAAACAATGGCAGGAAGATCAAAGTCGGAAGAATTTTGAAAAAGAATACATTCTGGCTCTGATTTATTATGGCAAAAATGAGTGGTTGTTTGCCGGAGTTTACAAACGACTTGGTGTAGAATATATTAATGGAAGGTACAAATATTCAACAGTGTTACTAAATATAGCCAGCGATTTAGTCGGCAGACTGGTAATCAAATACGATAAATCATTTAGGCAATCATATGTTCATACACGTGATCATATAGATAAATTTGAATTAGTTGAAATTCTTAGGGATAGATACACTGTTGAGCCATTTCCCGGTTATGAAAAAGTAAAAATTAATTATCAATTACTTAAATCGATTGTAGTTCAGGAAGAGAAATCCTGGCAAACGGCTTTATCTATTGTTAAGGGAGTTTACTTGATATCGGATATATCAAATGGTAAACTTTATGTTGGTTCAGCTTATGGGGAAAATTCATTCTGGAATAGGTGGAAAGAATATGCACAGAATGGTCATGGCGGAAATCAGAGTCTGAAAAAAGTTATCAATGATTATGGCACTGAGTATGCCAATAATTTCCAATTTTCGATTTTGGAAACTCGAGGTATGAATTCAGAAGATAATGAAATCATAAAAAGAGAATCCTTCTGGAAGGAGATTCTTCTTTCAAGAGAGTTTGGGTATAATAAGAATTAAATCAGCATAATTTTCATTGTAGAATATTTCCATTGCTACGAATATCAATCCTTCTTCGAGGGAAATTATAATATCAATCCGCGTAAATCTCCCGAAGGGATGCCTTCGGCACGTCTAATCAGCGTGTACCTGTTCGTCGGGGTGAATCTGCGTCCCCTTAACCGCCCTTGTCAAGGTGGGGGAACTACCCCATCCGTGAAAATCCGTGCCTAATCTGTGAAATCCGTGGAACCATACCACCTATCTGCGTAAATCTGTTTAATCTGCGTATATCCGCGTCCCCTTAAATCCCTGTTCCTATTCCCGGTTACAACCTGCTTCTATAGCCAAATGATTGAACAAAATTCTCTTCGACGTTGATTTTTCGGGAAGAGACGAGGTATGCACCAAAAACGCCGAGACCGTTATCGATGTTGCTGAAAACAACTTCATCGAGTCTTACTGAAAAATCATCAAGAAATCCTTCGGTTGAACCGTAATAATTTCCGAGGTTTTTGTCCATAACCATCACTTCGAATATGGCATCCTGAATTACATAAGAATATTTATCAGGATCACCAGCCGAGATATCCATCATCACTTTATTGATTGCAGCATATTCGTAAATCAGAATCTTATCTCTTGAAATCCCGGGATATAGCGGGGTTTCTACTCCATTGATGTCTGAATATTTTAACGGAATCTCTTTTTTATAACCTGTCACCACACCATTTTTGTCGGTTGCATAATAAAGCACAAGTTTAGGCTCATAAATGTAGTCAGCGGGAGCAGTCCAGTTGATTACCAATTCCTTTTCATTTGGATTTTGTGTGGCTGTTGAGATGAAATTTTTTGACAGTCGAAAATCAAGGTCACGGGGTACAGCACAGGTTGAACGAAGAACGGTTCCATCGGGCATAACTGCCGTAAGTCGAAGAGTGTCGTTTGGGCGTGCCTTCACATTTTTCAGAACATAAACCGGAGCAGGACTTCCATATTTTTGTCCAATTTCTGTGGAAGTGGAGTCGTTAAACGAATATGTGTTTTTATAAAATGAAGAGTACATTGTTATTGCTGCCCCCCGGATGAAAGGACTTGTCTGATTTTCATTCGGGTTGTATCCGGGGACATCATAGGTTTTTGCCACAACCGCAAGTTGGACTGTAGAGTCGCCTTTTATCACAAGATTGAGGATATATTTTTCCTGGTAGTTCTTTTTTGGATCAAAAGAATTTTCACAGCCGGAGAGAAACAGGATTGGCAAAACAAGAGCCAACATAAAAAGAGTTTTCTTCATCATAATTGCACCTTCAAAGAAAGAGATGGAAGGAACGGGAGCATATCAACCCTTTCACCGGTTTTATCATCGAAATAGAAAATATTTTGTCGGTCATACACATTAATTATTGAAAAATCGACAGTACAAGTCATAAAAAAGATAACAAGCGCTTTTGAAATGCCGATATCCATTCTGTGATATACAGGGAATCTTTCAGAATTTACTGTACCGTAGAGGCTTTTTGGATCATATTGCCCCAGAACCAGCCATTGTGAATAAAAATCATTTATCGAGAATCGATCCATATATCCACCAAGAGGGGTGTAGGGTCTTCCCGTTGAGAAATTCCAGGTCATGTAGATATTCCATCCATCTCCGGGGTTAAATCCCAGGATCGTGCTGAGCGAATGGCGGGTATCGTATCTTGGGGCATATTTACCGCCATCTTTAAATTTAAATGCCCAGCCAAGCGAATAACCTGCTTTAAAGTAGAACATATCCGATTGCATCACCAAATCGGCTTCAAAACCGTAGGATTCACCATTTAACTGGATAAGATCGGGGTCTTCAGCTGTGAATTTTCTGTCATTAAAATCGGTCAGATTCCTGATATCTTTATAATATCCTTCGAGTTCAAGAACAACACCGGACATCGGAGTGATTTTAAATCCTGCAATGTAATGGTAAGCTTCGGGGGTTGTGAGATACTCGGGAATCACGATCCATGGTTCAAAGATGGAGAGCAGGTCGTTTTCATCAACAAGAGTGGTGATCTCCTGCGAGTATTTGCCAAACGAGGCTTTAAAAGTGAGCCAGTTGTTTAGTCTGTATGTGGTTTTTATTCGCGGTTCAATAAAACCTGCTCTGTTTTGAGTAATGGTAGTCATGATGATTCTGGCACCGAGATCAAGTCCAAAATCTTCAAAACGGAGAAATTTATATTTTACAAACAGGTTCATCGAAACGCCGTTTCCCTCAATTTTGGTTCGTGAACCGCGGAGATTTTCCTGATCGAGGGTGGAGTTAAAAACCATTGTTTGAAGGCCAACACCGAGTTCATCTCTTGAGTCGAAAATATATGTGAAGTTCCATTTTGAAGTGAAATCGGTTACTGCGTTTTTCCTGTCTTTTGCCTTGCTGAAGTTGGGAGTAACCGCTGCATCAAAAGTTGAGAGGGAAAATGTAAACTCGGAGAAAATCGGGCTTGCCCACACCTGATACCAGTTTAAGCCAAGAACACGGTTACTAAGTGAATAATCCTCTTTTAGGGGGTCATTGTTTTTAAGATCATCCTGACTGCCAAAAAGATGGAACACAAATTTTGAATTTTCAATTATTTCGGGATTGCTGTAGTTTATTTTAAAAGTATAATCGTAAAAGTCAAACGGGGCTGTTTTGTTATTCATAAATTTATTGAGAGTCTCGGTGAAATAACTTTTTCTACCAGTTAGAAGGAAACTTCCACCGGGGATTGGCCCCTCGATTGCAGCTTTGCCTGAAAGAAGAGACGCGTTAACTGACCCTGCAAAGTGATTTTTATTCCCGTCTTTTGTTATAATATCAAGAACTGAAGATAATCTACCCCCGTGTTCTGCTGAAAATCCACCTTTGTGAAATTCAAGTGCAGAAGCAATTTCGGGGTCAACAACGGAGAAAATTCCAAGAGCGTGGAAGGGGTTATAAATAGTGGCACCATTTAAAAGCACAACATTTTGTTCATTGTCGCTTCCTCTCACGAAGTAGCGAGCGGTAACATCACCTGTGGTACTGACACCTGAGCTGTATTGCAGTGTTCTGAGAATATCAGCTTCCACACCTTTGGGAAGAAGTTTTATCTCCTGGGCGGTAATTTTTTCAAGACCAAGATCGGTTGCGTTGGCTTCAATTGTTTTTTCACCAAAAATTGTCAGGGTCTGGGTAGTGTAAGAGGTTGGCGAGAGTTTAATATCAATCTGGGTAATTTTCCCGGCAGGGAGATCAACCTGAACCTCCTTAGGATTAAACCCCATCATCGAATACATAATTGTTTGTTTCCCTCGGGGGACTGAGGTAATTATATAATAACCTGATGTGTTGGTAGTTGCGCCAATCGAGGTTCCTTTGATGATCACATTGGCGTAAATCACAGCTTCGCCATTGGTAGAATCGGTTACAAACCCTCTTAGAATCGCCTTGTCGGGATCCGGTGTTGCTTGTCCAAAAATAAGAATTGAGGAAAGTAGCAGCAATGCGGAGAAATATTTCAATTCAGAAACTCCAAAAATATGAATCGGATTAAAGCATGAAACGGTAGTATCCGGTGGAGAGTTGATGCTTCAGCTAAAATGTAGTATTTGTGACCAATATTAGCGAAAAACGGGAAAATAATTTGTGGAAATAATGGGTACTTTAAGGGAAAACGGGTTTATATTTGATGGTGAAACGCATTTTCTAAAATTGATATTGAGAATGACTGCCTGAAAAAGCACAATGGGGAGGCCGGGTTTGCAGGTTATAATCATGATGACAATTTTTTACGAAACATTTTATTGTTATAAAAGGTTAAATGTTTAAGTTTAACCAATCATTAATTAGAGAGTATTCAAATGTTAATTACACTTTTAATCTTCAACTTTCTTGTTGCGCTTCTCACTTGTGGAATTATCGCATACTTCTTCAAAAAACCGCTTGATACAATTTTTCAGAGATTAGTAAAAGAGGATATATACATTGCGTGGAGCAGATATATTCTGTTTGCAATTTTTGTTGTGGGAATTTCGGGTGGCGTAAGGATCTGGGAACTTGAAAAATATCTGAACACAAATGAAAAAACCGGGGCGTATATTTACACTCTCACAGCTGAAAGGTGGGCAATAGAAATATACCGTGCCATCATGGGAACGCTTGAAGCCACTGCCTGGATGCTGCTCTTTGTATTCCTTTTCGCTTTAATTGCCTATGTGGTTATTCGCCTGACCGAAGCAGCCCAGGAGAATAAAGAAAAACAGTTTAGAGCCTTCATGGATGACAAAAAAGGCAATTAAGGTATTAAGTATTAACTATTAGGTATTATTTTTTTACCCAAGTGACAGGAGTGGTAATCGTCCCGATTGCCGTCTCTGTGGTTTGTAAAGTTGAAACATTTTCCGAATCCTGACTATTTCAAATAAATGGCTTTAATAACCTTTGATTGGGAGCCGGCTGTAACCTTTATCAGGTAAACTCCTGCGGGAAGGTCTTTTGGTTCAAACTTTATTGAATGTAAACCCGGTTCCTTCGTCTCCGATAAAAGATTAATTGCCGTAACGCCCGTAATGTCGTACACTGTGATATCCACAGCAGAACGGTTGCCTAATGACCATGTAATTTCTGTTGAGGAATTGCCCGTAAGGGTTCCATCGGAAAATGGATTGGGATAATTTTGGTAAAGTGTAAAAGTACCCGGGATATCGGATTCTTCTTGAATTCCCGTTGGATTGGGTAGCAATTTTAATATTCTGGATTCTTTTCCTGCCAGTTCACCGGGGACAACAAAATTGCTAAACCCTCCCTGATAGTTTACAGGAACCTGTCCAAGAGCCTCACCCGTTTCGGCATCATAAACATAAAAGTTACCCATATCAAGATTTGATTGATTTAATGAGACATTATAGTTTGATACGGGGAAATCGCTGAAATTATGGATCACATAAATTGCTTCATTATCGAGATCCCTGCCAAACGAATAAACATACTGATTTGAAGATGTTCCTGCCCTGTAGCCACCCCTTCTTAAAGCCAGCTCTTTATTCCTTAAATGTATCAAATTTCGGTATCTGCTTAAAAGAGAAGTGGGACTTGCCGACATTGTCTGAATATTATTAGAAGTGTATGGTGTTCCAAGTGCATACCAAGGTGTACCTGTTGTAAAACCGCCATTAACACCATTTGTCCAGGGGAGAGGCCTTCTTTTGTTTTGATCCTGTCCATAGCCATTCATCCCAATTTCTTCTCCATAATAGATGAAAGGCACACCCGGAAGTGTCAGGTACACCGATGCTGCAAGTTTCATCCACTTTTCGTTCTGATTCAGGATTCCAAAAACTCTGTCCTGGTCGTGATTACTCAAAAAAGTGGCATATTGAAGAGGTTGATATGCCGAAGCGACGGAGGAGACTTTACTTGCAAGCCCACCCGGAGCAGAATTTTTAACGGCATTAATTATTGCCGTGGCAAGATCAAACTCAAAACAGGCGTCCAATCTTGTACCGTTTGAATAGGGGACAATCTGGGCAGTTGATGACCATACTTCTCCTACTACAAAAGCATCGGGTTTTACTCCTTTGTAAAAAGTTCTGAATTCCTGAAGAAATGAGAAAGTTGCGGGAACATGTTCCATTACCTGACCATCTTCAAAAAGATGTTTAATTGCGTCGAGTCTAAAACCATCAATACCGAGAGTGTCGAGCCAGTATTGGGCAATATCAAACATATCGTGCTTAACAGGCAGATGATTATAGTCAATATCGGGCATACCGCTTGAAAACATCCCAAAATAATAGTTGCTGTTGAAGGGGTGCCACACTGTTTGTCCCCAGGTTCCACCATAACCCGGATTGGTATTCCGCCAGATATAATAATTTCTGTAGGGGGAAGCAGGGTCGGTAGAAGCTGCAAACCAGGGGTGTTGTCGTGAGGAGTGATTCATAACAAAATCGATAATCACTTTAATGCCCCTTTGGTGGGCGAGTTGCAAAAACTCTTTAAAATCATTCATTGTTCCGTAATCCGACTCGATCCCTTTGTAGTCGGTTACATCATAGCCGTGATAACTGGGGGATGGATTTATCGGCATCAACCAGATACCTGTTATTCCAAGATCGGTGGTTGTGTTGGGATTTCCGTCGTTTAGATAATCCATTTTTTGGATTATCCCCCTGAAATCACCCTTACCGTCGCCGTTTGAATCGTAAAAACTTCTGACAAATATTTCATAAAAAACTGCATCATTCCACCAGTTGCCTGTGCCTTGAGAATAGGCTGCGGAGGAAGAAAACAGGATCATTAAGAGGGTAATAAATTTTGACAGTTTTTGAAGTTTCATATCAATTTCAACATTATAAAAAAAGTAACCACATAGATAATGAATTTTGGAGCCAAATGAAAGTCAAAATGCTTAATTTTGAAATTTAACATCTCAAGTTTATATGAAACGACTCCTCCGTACGGACAGTAAAATTTTCCCATTTCTTTCTCTTGGTATCCTCGCATTAATCTGGGGTAGCTCTTTTATCCTGATAAAGAGGGGGCTGGAGGCATATTCACCCGTTCAGTTGGGAGCTCTCAGAGTTGTCATTTCAGGTCTTGTTCTTCTTCCATTTGCGATTAAGAGTCATAAACAATATCTCAAACAATATTGGAAAAAATTTCTCTTTTTTGCAACTATTTCCAATCTTTTACCTGCTATTCTTTTTGCAAAAGCCGAGATGGAGCTTTCCAGTTCGTTAACGGGAATTCTAAACAGCACAACTCCAATCTTTACATTCCTGATTGGAATATTTATTTACAAAGCCAAATTCCGATTTAACCAGGCACTTGGCCTGACACTTGGAATTGCAGGGTCTGTGGTTTTGATTCTTTTTAGTGGTGGTGACCTTGGAGATGTTAACTTTTACGCATTTTTTGTTGTGCTTGCAACCCTGTTTTATGGTATTAGCAGTAATTTCCTGAAGAAAAATTTCTCGTCCATTAATCCCATAGCTTTAACCTCTCTTGCATTTATGACGGTAATGCCGGTTGCGTTTGTTATTCTGATCTTTTCCGGTTTTTTCTCAACGGCATTTACACATCCAAATGCACTTCCGTCCTTTTTTTATATATTGATTTTGGCAGTGGTTGGTACGGCGATGGCTTTGATGTTATTTAATAAAGTGATTCAGGAGACTTCTCCCGTTTTTGCTTCAACCACAACATATCTTATTCCGATTGTTGCGGTTATTTGGGGAGTGCTTGATGGCGAAACTATCAGCGTTTGGCACATTGCCGGCATGGCTTTGATCATTTCGGGCATCTGGTTTATTAATAAAGTGGCGGTTTCGAAGGCTGAGGGATAGTTACACAGATTCCACGGATTTTCACAGATTTTCACGGATGGAGGAGGGGAGGGGACGCAGATACACGCAGATTAGACGGATTTTCGCAGATGGAATTTATAATTGCCTCCTTTGCGTTCTTCGCGATCTTTGCGGTTTAACTTGGCTACTTGACATTGGTTGCGGAATTTGTTATGTTTGCATGTAACGGGTTGTGAGTATTTAACTCATGACCAAATAAAACATGGAGAAAAATCATGACAAAGATCAGATTAATTCCGTTAATATTTATACTTATTTTTCCGTCCTCACTTACTGCGCAGGAATCGATAATAATCTCACTGAATAAAATCGATTCAGTTGAATATTATTTTATCCTCGAAAAAAATGTAAACCATTCAGAATTGTGGGCGAGATCCCAGGCTTTTGTTAAATCCGATAAAGATATAAAACTTGCAACGATTGAAACAAAACTCACCAAAGAAGCTTCAAAGTTGATAATAAGACAACATCATCATGAAAGAAACGAGTTGGTCGATGCCGGAAGGGCACAACCGCTTGGCAGTGGTGTTGCGGCTGTGATTGGTTCAGATAAGGAACTTCTACCTGTTTGTCTTGTCTTCATAACCCCGAATATCAACATGAGCTTTGTTAAAGTTATAAACGACGACGCGGTGATCATCGCAGATAATTTTAAGAAGTTTGATTATGGTGATCCGAAAGATGTTCAAATGAAAGGGTTGATACCTTTTGAACTTGTTGAGGTGGCGTTTTTTGAAGCTGTTAAAGATTTTAGTGTAGCGAATTGACCTCATAAAAAACCGCAAAAGAAAGGATTAAACCGCAAAGGTCGCAAAGAACGCAAAGGAACATATTAAACTACCGAACTCACCGGACACAGAGAGTGGCTATAATAAAACCGCAAGAGGTCACTAAGATCACAAAAATTTAATTTAAAAATCTTTGCGACCTTTGCGACCTCTGCGGTTTAAATTAATTGACTATCCTACTTCAGCAGCATCATCTTACGGGTGGCAGAGAAGCTCTGACCCGAGTTTGATTGTGCTGTAATTGTATAAAGATAGAGTCCACTGTTCAGTTTCCCCGCATCAAAATTCAATTTGTGATAGCCCAAAGCAAGATTTCCGTTTAATAATTCGGTTATCTTATTTCCGAGTACATCGTAAACTACAATCTTCACAGATGAGGCCTCAGGAAGGCTAAAGCTGATTGAGGTTGTAGGATTAAACGGATTTGGATAATTCTGGTCGAGACTGAATGCAACAGGATTGACTAAATCAACTTCAACTTCATTTGAGAATGAGGAAGAACCATCATAGTCAACCTGTTTTAGTCTGTAAGAGTAGTTGCCTGATTGAGTTAGTTTTTCAGTGAAAACATATTCGGAGTAACGGGTTGTTGTCCCTTTTCCTTCAACATAACCGGTCGTTACAAATTCATTTCCATCAAAACTTCTCTCAACAAAAAATCCTTTGTTGTTGGTTTCAGTTGCGGTTGTCCACTCAAGTTTTACTGTCCCATTATTTGAAACCGCAGAAAATGAAGCGAGTTCGACAGGAACAGCCTGAGTCACGGTGAAGTTGGCATCAGATACATCATAAAAGATGTTATCTGCTGCTTCAATGTAGAGTCTTGCTGTTGTTGTCTGAACATCAGGCATCGTGACTGTTGCGGCACCGGTATTTGGGAGTGAATTAGCTACTGTCACAAATGTGTTTCCACCATCTGTAGTAAGTTTTACATTCACTGTTTGGCAATTAACAGGGGCAACATTGGTATTTGCAACCTCCCAGGTGATATTCACTGATGAGAGGGCAGGGATCGAAACACTGGTATTGGGGTAAGTCACTTTAAAAGGTGAACTTCCTGCAACAGCGAAAGTTATTTCACTAAAAACATAGTTACCTGCACCGGGGTTATTATCTCTGACAACCAATCTGAATTTCAGATTTCTTGCGTAAGATGGAAGGATTTCACCAAGAACCTGTGTTCCGGCAAATACATTAGCTCTTTTTGGGAACCAACGGGTTCCGGAAGTTTCAGGATTAAAACTTCTAAATATTGGTGCATTACCTGATGGTGTGTTTGGATGTCCTGAGGGACCCAGGTCATACTCTTCCCAGCAGTAGGTGATTGAAGTATTATCAACATCAGTAGCAGCACCCGTTAGTTTAAATGGGGTGTTTATGGGGATTGTGAACCCACCTGTCGGGAAAGAGGTGATAACAGGTTTTTCATTTCCGTTAGAAACAGAAACTGCGCAATTGTTACCACTTCCCGCAATAAAATTGGAGATTTCAACCATGCTTCCTATATGGAAATAATCGTCAGAGTTGTTTTGCAGGTTTGGTGAGCAAATACCAGCGTAACCCATGATTGTAGCTGCACTTCCGGGCTCAAAAGCTGTTGAGCTGTTTCTCTGGCAGTTATTGTTCTGAGTATGGTTTGCGCCATACTGATGTCCCATTTCATGAGCGACATAATCGATATCAAAAGGATCGCCAACGGGAGCAGGTCCGCCTGTAACACCACCGGCTTTGCTGGAACCACAGACACTTCCAAGATAGGCAACACCACCACCACCGGTACTGAATACATGACCTATGTCGTAATTTGCACTACCAATTACACTATTACAATTGTTGATATTCTGACTCAACATTGTGGAACCGTTGTTGTTGGTATATGGGTCTGTAGAACTGTTTGTGTAAACAATAAGATTATTGTTCGCTACCAGTAGCATCCTAATGCTAAAATCGCGTTCATAAACCTGGTTTACTCTGTTTACCGAGGTGACAATAGCAGCCATTGCAAGGGCGACAGTTCCGCCATGAAACGCAGTATATTCGCCCGTTGCAGCGCAAGCGAGACGGTAGGTTCTTAAAGTACCGGCTGCGAGTCTTGCCTCAGCGGAAACTTCAGGTGTTTGTTCGTCAACGAGACAAATCCCTTTTTCGAGTTTTTCGGCACTTGGTCGGAAATCTTTCTTAAAATAGGAGAGATAGACAACGCTGTTTCCTTTGGCAAAGGGATCGATAAAAACAGTCCCTTCTGAAGTGAAAATTTGAGCATGGAAACCATGGGGAGTAAGATCGAGTCGTGCAGAATAGGAATAGTTATCGATCGATTTGGCCAAATAAGTTCTAATCTCCGGGAATTTAGCTGCAAGTTCGGGTTCCATCACAGGTGAGTAATAAATCTCAAATCTGGAGGTTTTTCCGTTTGGAAGGGGTAATTCAAGAGTTGGAACTTTACCGTTAGTGTAACTGAATTCAGCGGGAGCCGTGTTTAAAAATTCAGCGAGCAGTTGCTTGTTAAGTTCAATTAATCTGTATGTATCCACGGTTATTTGTTTCTCCAAACCGATGGGGAGATTGTTGCGTGCCATGTCTTTCCAGGGATTAAGACTCAAATTCTGAGTCATACCAAGGGAAGCCATAAAAAGGAGCAGGAAGAAGATTTTCTTCATTGTTGACCTGTGTTTGTGGTTATTAAAAAGTTGGACTTACAATTTCGGAATAATGTCACTAATTAACAAATGATTAAGTCACATCTTATCAGTTTTAGGAAAATAAATGCGGGGAAGAAAGTTGAAAAGAAATAATTGCACAATAAATAAGCCCTTGTGAGTATTTAATAAAAAAAGAGGATGGGCTAACTTGGACCAGAGTTACTTTGCTACTAAACAAAAAAAAAGCTGCCACCATTTCTGATGACAGCAATTAGAAACAGATTTATCTACTTGAGCAATTGAAGTTTTACTCTCTCCTTTTTTACTTCGGAACCTGTTTTGAGGGTTATCTCTGCAAAATAGACACCGGATGCTCTGTTCTGTGAACCGAGATTGATTTCTTCTTCATAACTTCCGGGAGATATTTCGCCGAGTTCCCGTTTTTCAATCAGTTCTCCTGATACACTAACTACTGAAAGTGTTACTAACCCCTGTGTCGTAAGGGTGTACTTAATTTTTGTTGTTGGATTAAAAGGGTTAGGGTAGGCTTCAACCTTCAGCGATGATGGAACTGATGCAGGATTTTCTTCCTGAACAGACACCAGATTCCTGTCTCCGGCTACTATTACTGCATAACCGTAACCTGACGAATGACCTTCATAATCATATACAAGTGCAAGATCATCCACACCGTCTCCTGTTACATCACCCACAAACCCCCGCCCTGTGGCGCCATTATACTTTTTATCTGCTGTATTATCAATATTGTGTGCCCCTCCGAGCCACAACCATTGTGAATCATTTCCAACATTAATCATCAAATCCTGTATCCCATCACCATTTACATCTCCAATATCCATCTTAAGTCCAGGAAGTGGTCCTTCGAACTGTGTATTTAGCCCCCTGTATGCAGTTGGAAACTCAGTTGGTGGATAACCACCACTGTTAACCATCCTACCATAAAAGTAAAGATATTGTCCATTGTTTGGATTAAGCCAGTCATCCCTACCATCACCGTTAAAATCCGCTATTATTTTGGAAGTATTTGTGAGTTCGTTACCTATTTTACCTGTGATATCTTGTTGGAAACTGAACCTCTCTGTTAAACTAAAGTCAGGATCACCATATACTACATTATATCTTGATTTGGTATAATCACCTGAGGGATGATGCATTGTAATCCATAGATCACTACATCCATCTCCATTCAAGTCTCCAAAGTTTAAATTTCCACCCATTTTTAGATTAAATAACTCACCTGCATATCTTTGTTTTGGCACACCGGTGAACTTTGAACCTGTTTCATAAAAATAGAGAGTATCATTGGGCCACTGTCCATACCAAAAGGCAAGTTCCTCAATTCCATCTCCATTCATATCTATTCGTGATCCTGCACTATTGATGATCCATCCTGTTGCTGTTGAATGAACCGGAAATTGAATCAGGTAATCAGGAATTGTGTCTAACAAAGGTCCTCCATAATATACTGCCAGGTGGCTTGCACCAACATATGGAAAAGTAACTATATCCCGATTGCCATCACCGTTGATGTCAATAGTAACTGCAGTAAAATCGATTGCTACCTGCCAAAATGGAATTGTATCCATTAATGGACCACCGGGAAAGATTTTTATATTCGAAATTCCATTATCAACATCTGCGATCAAAATATCATTATACCCGTCTCCATTCTGATCATCACAAACACGAAATGGAGTATTTGTATGCCATCCCCACTTTACAAACACAATCGAATCCAATTGTGAATAGACGGTGGTGCAGAGCACCACCGTCATAATGATTGATTTAATGTAGTTCTTCATTTGTAGAACTCCTTACTTTGTCAACACAAGTTTTATGGTATTCTTAAAGTGTGTGCCACTTTCAAGACTTTTTGCATCAAGTGTCAGAATATATACACCACTTGAAACTTTTTCACCATATTTATTTGTCCCTTCCCACTTCCAATCGTAGAATCCGGAATTCATCTCTCCAAGTGATTTCTCAAGTATATTTCTCCCGAGTATATCATGGATTGAAATAACAACCATGCTCTGTTCTTTAAGTGAATACTGAATAACAGTTTCAGGGTTAAAAGGATTTGGATAGTTGTTGTACAATTTGTACTGGAACAAGTTCTCTTCATTCTCTGTTGTAGCAACTGAACCACCTTTACCGGGAGCATTCAACGACATTGAGTTTTCAGGAATATCTGTTGAATATAACAAGTTGGCTTGTTCTGTGTATGCAGAAGCCGGATAGCTGTTGTTCAGGAAGTTTAGCATTGGAATAATAACACCTGCTGAATCCGCAATGTTTGAAGCTTTGTATTTCTCTTCAACCAAAAGATTAAATGCTGTCATTATTATTTCATCTTCTCCGGTACCTTGCTGCATCTTTCCCGAACTTCCTGTGAAAATATCCTTTTTGTAATTGATAAAGTTCTCTGTATCAATGTTCATCAACAACATAGTTGTTGAGTTAAACAAACCGGTTATATTTCTTATGGTCAGAAGATCAGAAGTCAGTTCATTTATGCTTTCAGGTTCATAACTTTCCGGAAGCATTGAGACAGCAGATTTCTTAAAGTTAACACTACAATTGCCATTAATAATGGAAGTAAGCAATATTTTAGCTTCTCTTCTCATACCAACAGATATCAATTGTTTTGCTTCTAAAAGAATATTCTTCAGACTGTCAGGGTCTCCATTGTCCATGAACTTGGGGCTCAATCCTGTATCTTTACCCTTACCCGCACTTAACCATGTCCCTGAGCAGTTGTTGTGAAAGCCATCTGTAAGAACCGTGATCCCGCCAGTTGCATCAATGTGGAACTTTTCAGGTTCTGATTCGCCCCAGTCATTTCCATAAGCTTCAATTTCATAGTCCAAACCGGGTGTTTCATTAATAGCCCATAAGCTCAGCAGATCTCCTGTAAAACAGTTATTACCAAAATATTCACTACCGTTGGTTTTGCCAAGTATTGGTTGAGAGTTAAGAGAGTAAATGGAGTATTTTACATTCTCAAACCTGTTACTACCATCTGCTGAATCAGAATAAACAAGTTTTGGAGCAGATGCCGTTATAGCATTGATACCTTTGCCATCTGAACTGCCAAAATAGTTGTCATGAAGTCTCGGACGGGAACCAATCATTGTTAATCCCCACAGGTTTGCATTTGTTATCGTACTGTTTCTGATCACTGTTCTGTCCTGTCCGTAATTATAACTATAATACAGACTTATCCCAACATTAGTGTTATTGACAGTTATATTGTCAATAGTGTCTCCGGGACTGACATGGCTGTAAAGACCGGTGTTTGCATTCTTTATTTCCACATAATTCATCTTGACGGGTTGTCTGTAAACAAAGATACCGTTGTTGGCTGTCCAGTTTACTGATTCAAAATTGAATATGGATTTGTTTCCGCTTGTTCCTGTGACAGTGAGTTTTCCATCTTCAACAATCAATTTTGATAGATTTTTGAAAGTTATATCTGCTCCGCTATTTACGGTCAGATTGTGATCTTTCATGTGGATTGTTTTTTTGATTGTTTCATCTCTGGAGATAGTCTCATCTTCACGAAATACTCCACCGGTATAGATTGTCGGGGTTATCATTATCAGTTTTCCACCACCACCTGTGATTTTTGTCTCAAAGTAGCGATAGTCTCCAATTAAACCCTCAGATAAAGAGGCAATTATTGGTTGACCTGCACTTGTCATATCAATCACTGAATAATTATTATAAGTTAAACCCAAATCTTTAAGATACACTCTTACGAATCGGGTACTCGCAGTTGAGTCAAGGGCTGACTCATCCACTAATTTATTGGTGATATACAAAAACAGAGTGTCGGGTTCAATTGTATTTGGATCGTTGAACTTCGTCAACTGTAACATTCCTGTTTCAGTATATGAAAAATCACCAAAGTCTTCTCCCAGACTGTCAATCTTGGTATAAACTCCATCAATCCAATCTTTTCGTGCATTCATTCTGTAACTTTGTGTGTTACCTGAAAATGTTCCTGCCCATGTTGTACGCAAAAACCAGTTTTCAATCGGCTTTAAGGACTTAATGTAGTCCTTTAATGCCCAATACCTTGAATTTGGTACCTGTGGATTATCAGCTCGAGCTTTGGCAACATTTGGAGATGATTCATTGTAGGGATTGTATTCGTCATCAAACACTCCATATGTAGCCATCCCCCATGGATCAATCCGGGTCGGGATCATGTACATCATAAATCCCTTGGCGCCAAATGTTAATGCCAGATTACCCTGCACTTCAATTTCCTGCCTTGACGGTATGCGTAATCCAAATGGTCCGGGAACATAATTTTGGAATGTAGAATCTAATTGTCTAATCCCTGAAACCTGCAATGTATGAATTAACGGGATATCATCTGATAATACATTGTAGGTAAAATTTTGAGCTGCATCAATAGCTGTAATAAGGCCCATAAATTGTTCAGGATCTTCAGGGCCTGTTGGAAGTACTCTTTCATTTCGATATTCAATCAGATTATTTAATGCTGCCTGAATATCTGTCTGACCCCCGGTCTCATAGCCGTGTTTTAATGCCAGACTAAATGGATAGTGATTGAAGATCAAACTGTTTTTGTAAAAACCGGTTATGTCATTTTTTGCATATTTACGGTCGAATCGGAAATGCCACCTCCAGTAGTTACCTGAAGCACCTGACAAGTCGAAACTTTTTCCACCCTCTCGAACAAAGTCCGTATATGATTTCCTTACCTGCGCTGTAAGCATGAAAGGTTCATCATAATAAAACGATTCAAATAGTGGATTACCGCCAACTATATCTTTTTTCGCATTAATTTGATTTTTAATTGTGTCACGAAGTATCGGATCATTAAAAAATTCTTGATAAAGTTGATCATTTATGCTAATAGCATCAATGTAGGTAGTTACTTTATTCTCATATCGGATACCAACTTCAATTACCTTTCCGGCTATATCTTTTGAATAGTCTCTAAAATGAAAGGCCGTGTCTGTTAAAGTAACCCATCCCATATTGGTAGAAGATAAATCCCCCTTTCTCACTACCATTTCAAACGATCTGGCAGGGACACTTTCCATGTTGTTACTTTTGGAAGGACCATGTGAATTAAGTTGAGGATTAAAAACACCTCCTGATTCTTGTGCTCCCGAGGCAGGAACAATTTTCAGTTGCACTCTAAGTATTACAGTTGTATCAGGTAGCGTACTTGTTCCAATCATACCTCTAAGTGAGATGTAATGTTGTTCGTTGGCGTTTGTGAAGAGTATCCTGCCTATTTTTCCGTACACCATGTAGTACTTCTCAATGTCTTCCTTTGAAGAGGGAACCGCTTTTCGTACATTGTATGGCAATTGGGAGACTATTATGGTTGTATCTATCCCAATAACTTTATTTACAACCCAAGATGGTACCAGGTCTGTGTGTGTATTCATAAACCAGACACTTGTTTGGTCCTCATCGCCAAAACCAAAATTGTAGTCTTCGGTGAGACTGAAATTACTAGGTGTTCCAACCTGGAAAGGATAATTATCTCTGTCCTGACCTTGCGCTTTTGAATATTTCCCTGTTTCAACTCCAAGAATCTCGGGAGAGTCTTTGCACCATTCAAAGTGCATATCAAGGATTTTTCGATTACTGTTGTAGTCACTCGGGGTTGTGCTTGTTTGATCTGCCCAGGAAACAGAATGTGTAATTCCCAGGGTATCCATCATAGTGCTGAGTTCTTTTGCTCTCAAACTTAGATTGGTTGTATTAAAAGGATCACCCCAATTGAAAGGTTGTATTCGGTAATTGACGTACCCGTCAAAGAAGGAAATTAGGGGAAAATTTGTTTTACCCATTTGTCCAAATATATGGGGGGGGGTAATAATAATGACCATTACTAATAATAATGCTAATTTTCGCATTTTGATCTCACGATATTATTTGTCTTTTATTGACAATAGGTTCAGTCTAAAACTGATAAGCAAAGTAGTATAGTTAAACTATCCTGTTTTGCTTTGGTGCGCTTTTGGCGTGCGAAGAGAGATGTGAAATATCGGGAGTTACCTCTAATCACCCGGAAAAGGATTAATCTTAATGACTTGAAGAGAATTTTAACTCTTCATTTTTGTTAGTATGGTTCCGTCTGATTGCTCCACAAAAAAGTTGTTGAAAGTCTTACCTAAAATAGTGATTTTTGATTTAAATGACAAAATGTTTATAATGAATTTTACAATAATTTAACATTGAGGATAGTGTAAAGGGAAAAATGCGTTTACAGTAGTATGGAATCAAAAGAAAATAAAAAGAATAACGCCCTTGCTTTGTATTACCAAATGTCACAAAATTCATAAATCTGGACTAAATCCTATTTCATCAAAGTCATTTTCACAATCTTGACAGTTCCACCAGCAACTAAACGAAACAAATAAATACCCGACGACATTGCAGAGCCATTAAATTTAATCGAATGATCTCCTGCAGGTAACTCACCTGAAATCAGAGTCATAATCTCTCTTCCTGATATGTCATATACTTTTCCTGCCACAAACAACTCAACCGGTAAAGAAAATTTTATTTCGGTTTCGGGATTAAAAGGATTTGGATAATTCTGGTAAAGGGTAAATTCCGAGGGGAGATTTTCTTCTTCTTCAATATCAGTGGGAGGATCGGCACTTACAACCTGACCGGCACCTACTGTTACGATTCTTGTGTAAGTTCCACCGAGGGCAGTGATCGTGTAGGTTCCCGGTTTTACATCCCCGATGCCATAGTTTTCATTGTAAATATCGTCACTTCCAACATAGGGATCGTTAAAATTGTAAGTAAGTGAGTAACCATAAGTTGTGTAAGGTGGTCTCGGCTTTGGATCGGGGGAGATATCAACCCGGGTACTGTTTGGCGCATTGGGGACTCTGCCATATATTGCACCCATTCCTGTCATACCTGCCCACAATTCAGCATTTCTTCTTGAGCCGGGTGTGGCATAGGTTGCGGTGTTCATCCTTATTTCGAAATGGAGGTGTGCACCTGTTGAATTTCCAGTGTTCCCGGAAATGGCTATTGGTTGTCCCTGAACAACTGTAGTTCCCGAAGTTACAAGAGGTTTTTGCAGGTGCATATGAAGCATATAAACATTTTTCCCATCCCATGTTGCTCGTTGAGTGATGTAATTTCCACCGCCACCGGGTTCATATCCCCCAACCGTGTCGTTGGGATTATATCCAACAAAAGTTATTACACCCGGCGCGGCAGCAAACACGGTGTCATATCGGGCAGCAATATCAATTCCGAGGTGAGCAAGGGCGGTGTTACCATACCGGGGTTCTCCATAAAGATAAGAACCATTGGTTTGGATATTGTCCTTGACCGGTCTTTTGAAACGGAATGATTGTGCGTGAGTAATTGATAAAATGGCAATCAGGAATAGAATTAATTTTTTCATGGGGTGTGTTATTCAAATAGAAAATAAAGTGATTGTCAAAATTTAACAAAATAATTGGAGAAATTCGAATTAGTTATTAATTTAATATTCAAAACAAGATGATTTCTTCATTCGGAAAGGATTCCATGCTACTGACTGCAATTGAAACCAGAATTCTTGGTGCTCTAATCGAAAAGCGCCACACTACCCCTGAATATTATCCAATGAGTCTAAACGCGATCACCAACGCCTGCAACCAAAAAAGCAGTCGTGACCCTGTGAGCAGTTATTCAGAAGAGTCAATTGAAAAATGTATTGAGCAGCTTCGCGAGAAACGACTTGTTATCAGAGTGTCGGGAGGAGGGTTAAAGGTTGAGAAGTATCGCGAACTTATCACAGAAAATCTTGAATTAAAACTTCCCGAGGCAGCGGTGCTTTGCATTTTGATGCTCCGCGGGGCACAAACTTCCGGAGAGATAAGGCAGAGATGTGAACGGATTTACGAATTTCCCGATATCCATTCGGTTGAAGATACAATTAAAAGGCTGTGTTCCCTCGAATCAGCATTAGTGGGAGAAGTTCCGGGCACCGGAGGTAGAGGACAAAAATATACCCATCTTTTTTATGGACTGCCCGAAGTAATAAAAAGAGAAGAGGCAGTGGATATAGGGTTTAGACCACTGATAGAAGATGAAGTAAAAAATCTGAGAGAAGAACTGGAAAAACTAAAAGAAGAAGTGGCGATGATTAAACAAGAACTTGGAATAAATTAATGACTGTGAGGGAAAACATGTCAGAAGAACTGAATATGGAAGAGCAGGAAGACCTCCTCCGGGATGCTTCAAATTTTAAAGGTGAGTGCGAGGAGATATTAATCCCCTCGGATCGCTTTGAGCTGCAGGAGATGGTGGTCAGGTGTAATGAAAGTAAAACAAAAATCACAACTTCAGCAAGCAGGACGGGCCTTACAGGGGGGTGCGTCCCTCAAGGTGGTGCTTTAATTCTTACAAGAAAATTGAACCGGGTAATGGGTTTTAATCCCAATAAATGTGAAGTTACCTGTGAACCGGGGGCACTTTTAAGTGATTTACAAAAGTATCTCCACGATTTTGGATTTTTTTTTCCGGCAGATCCCACCGAGGAGTTATGCACGATTGGGGGCGTGGTAGCAAACAATTCTTCCGGGGCAACCTCCTTTAAATATGGAGCAGCCAGAAACTATATCCAAAGTTTACAAATTGTTCTTTCAGATGGTCTTCTGATGGCTGTTAAAAGGGGAGATACGAAAGAAAGATTTGGACACTTCTCCTTTACAACTTCAGGGGATAAAACATTTAATGTACCTGCTCCGAACTACAAAATGCCGGATACCAAAAATGCAGCAGGTTACTTTTCAAAAAAAGGATCAGACCTCATTGATCTTTTTATCGGGTCGGAGGGAACCCTGGGAATTTTTTGGAGGATCAAATTAAAAGTGGAGCCACTTCCTGAAAAGTTGTTTTCTTGTGTGGCATATTTTAATACGGTGGAAGATGCTCTTGGATTCATTAATGACGGGCGAACCGAATTCAAGGAGCAGCAGAAACTTTGGGAAGATTATACAGTAAGGAGCACGGCAGAAGCGACGGCAAAGCAGGAGCATGATCTCATGAAGGGGGCTCCTGAAGGGGAGCATGAGACCTTGGGTAATGCTCCGAATGAGGAGATCAAATCAGCAGATGGAATATCGGATGAGGAGCAAAGGGTTGAAGAACTGCCCGTTGTTCCGCGACCCGGGTTGAGGGCGCTGGAATTTTTTGACGGGAAAGCACTCGAGTTTTTAAGAGAGGATTATCCCCGGATTCCGGAGGGAATGGAAGCTGCAGTCTGGTTTGAAGTGGAGACAGATGAACTAAACCTTGATAAGGTAATGGCAGAATGGGCGGATAAAATAACAAGTCATAATTCTTCGCTTGAAGATGCCTGGTTAGCGTATGATGCTGGTGACCTTCAGGAGATCAAAAAGTTCAGACATGCAATTTCATATAAAGTGAATGAATACATAGCTAAAAATGGATTTATGAAACTTGGCACCGATACTGCAGTTCCGGCCGAATATTTTGATGAATATTATTCGTTCGCTGTAAAGATGGTTCAGGACTCCGGTCTCGAATATGTAACCTACGGTCACTTCGGTGATTGTCACTTGCATCTCAACATGCTCCCAAAAAATCAGGAGGAATATGCAAAAGGCAAGGAGATATATCTTGAACTGTGCAAAAGAGCGGTGGAGCACGGTGGCACAGTCTCAGCGGAGCACGGAATCGGGAAGTTAAAGAAAGAATATTTAAAATTAATGTATGGTGAAAAGGGAATAAACGAGATGAAAAAAGTGAAAAAATATCTCGATCCAAATAACCTGTTAAACATCGGAAATTTGTTCGATTAATGAAGGCTTAAAAGAAAACGGAGATCTAAATGCCTGAATACAAACTGAATATAAACGGCAGAGAAGAGAGAGTTGTAGTGGAAGCCGGTACCCCGTTATTGTGGGTGCTGAGAGACGAACTTGGACTTACAGGTACCAAGTATGCATGTGGAAAAGGATTGTGTGGATCATGCACAGTATTAATTGATGGTGAATCAGACAGGTCCTGCTCAATTCCCGTTGAAACAGTCGGCAACCGAAAAATTACAACAATCGAAGGATTTGCCGCGGATAAAAATCATCCAATATTTAAGAAATGGATTGAGCATGAGGTTTCTCAGTGTGGTTATTGCCAACCGGGACAAATACTAACAGTTGCATCTCTTTTAAACCGACCTGAAAAACCATCTTATACTGAAATGGAAACGGCCCTCACTGGTGTTCTGTGCAGGTGTGGAACATATCCCAGAATCAAAAAAGCAGTTGAAGAACTGTTGAAAGAGAGGGGTTAAGATGAAAAGAAGAGATTTTATTAAGATTGTAAGTTTAACAGGCGGTGGACTTGTCCTTGGTTCATTTATCCCGATGTCGGTGTTGGGAAAAGAGGAAGGGTTCACTTCATTCCCCGGTGACGATCCAAAGGGTATCTTTAAGCCCGGTCCTTTTTTGCAGATTGATTCCAACGGCAAAGTTTCGATCATGATGGCAAGATCGGAGATGGGGCAAGGGGTTTACACAACCCTTCCCACCATTGTTGCTGAAGAGCTTGAAGTTGACTGGGAATCGATAGAGATTATTCAGGCAGATGCAGGATTTGACTATGGCAGTCAGGCAACAGGTGGAAGCACAAGTGTGAGACTTGGATACGAACCGCTTAGGAAGGCAGGAGCAACTGCAAGGGTGATGTTAATTTCGGCTGCTGCAATCATGTTAAAAGAGAAACCCGAAGTGTTATATGCTGAGATGGGATTTGTTATCAGCAAAGCTACCGGTAAAAAACTTTCTTATGGTGAGCTTGCTGTTGAAGCCGGAAAACTTCCTGTTCCTTCTGATGTACCGTTGAAAGATCCAAAGGATTTTAAGCTAATCGGTAAAAAAATCCCAAGACGAGATACTCCGCCAAAATTGTACGGTGAAGCGATCTTTGGTATAGATGTCAGACTTCCCGGGATGGTTTATGCAACCATTAAACGGCCAACTGCATATGGACTCAAAGTCAAATCGTTTGATTCATCGGCAGTAAAGGGTAATTCACACATTCATGATGTTTTTGAAATCTCCACAGGTGTTGCTGTTGTTGGAAAATCAACCTGGGAGGTGTTTAAAGCTGCAGAAAAGATAAAAGTTGAGTGGAAAGAGACCGATACAGTAAAATTCAGTACTAAGGCAACAGTTGAAGAAGCCTACAAAAAGTTGAATGAACCCGGTGGCGTTATAAAAGAGCAAGGCGATGTCGATTCCGTTCTAAAGTCGGGTAAAAATATAGTCGAAGCTGTTTATGAAGTCCCTTTCCTTTCGCATGCACCTTTTGAACCGATGAACTGCACAGCAGAATATCAGAATGGTAAATGTGAAATGTGGGCTCCAACGCAAAATCCACAACGGTTAAGAAAGGATGTGGCTGAGAGACTTGGAATCGACCAAAACGATGTTACTGTTCATGTCACATTTCTTGGAGGTGGTTTTGGCAGGAGACTTGTAAGTGATTTTGGACTGGAAGCAGCCGAAATAACCAAAAAAACGGGTAAACCTGTGAAACTGACCTGGACCCGTGAGGATGATATGAAGCATGGTGTCTATCGTCCATTTGGGGTCTATAAATGTCGTGGTCTTGCCGGCGAAAATGGTGGAATAAAAGCGTTTGAACACCATATAGTTGGTCAGTCGATCAGACAACAATGGTCAAAAGATCCGTTAAAACCTGATCAATATGATTTCGCTGAAGGTTCAAAATCTTTTCCATACAATATCTCTGATTTCAAAATCACAGGTACAATTTTGCAGACCCCTCTAATTGCGAGTGCATTCAGGGCGGTATATCATTCTCAAGTACCATTTGTGGTTGAGTCATTTTTTGATGAACTTGCTCATTCAGTTAAGATTGATCCTTTTGTTTTCAGGAGGGATATGATGCAACCAGGGAGCAGGGCAAGAGCCGTGCTTGAACTTGCTGCTGAAAAGGCCGGTTGGGGAAAGGCCCTTCCATCCGGAACCGGAATGGGAATTGCATTTTTTGAAGGATACGACAGCTATTGCGCTGAAGTGGCGACTGTTTCGGTTGTCAATAATCGGATTAAACTGTTAAAATTTGTTGTCGCGATCGATTGTGGAATAGTGATAAGCCCCGATGCTGTAAAATCCCAGATGGAGGGTGCTGTAATATTTGCTCTTTCTGCTGCGATGAAGGGACAAATAACATCTAAAAACGGCGCCGTGGAGCAGTCAAATTATGATGATTACCCAATTATCACATTTGATGAATCACCCGAAATTGAGGTTCACATTGTTGAAAACACCCTAAAAGTTGGCGGTGTTGGAGAAGTTGGAATTGGTGCCTGTCCCGCTGCACTTTCCAATGCAATCTTTGCGGCTTCGGGTAAAAGAATGAGAACACTGCCCATTCTTAACAACTTATAAGATGGATTCAATGCTCCCCCATCTTGACAAGGAGGGGGGGGCATAAACTTTAGGTGATATTCCTCCCCCACCTTGACAAAGAGGGGGGTAGTGCCGCAGGCATCCCATGGGAGGGGGCGTTCTAAAGAAGCATCAACAGAGTCCCACCCACAATTACGAGGGCGGCGAGACCTTTTTTAAGGAGTCCGCCCTCATTAAATATTTTCCCGCCGGCAACACTTGCAAAAAATACAGATATCCTTTTTACTGCTATCACCAGAGCAACAGGTGCAAGCGTAAAAGCAATTATTTGTGTATATCTGTAACCTATAGTGATAAAAGCAGTTAGAAGAACAAGAAGAGCTACATATTTAAAATCGGGTTTTTTAGGGAATGAAAAACTGGACCTTGTTACCAACATCAAAATAAAAAAATCGACCAAAAAGAAAAGATGTTGCAGAAGCATAAAGGAGGAAGTCTCCATTTTCTGATCTTTTAGAAGATATTTATCAAGGATTGTGGAAACGGTAAAAAATGTTAGGGCAGCAGCCACATAAATGTATTTTTTGGTTTTGAAGAAAACTCTGAAAGGTTCAATGGCGTTTTTAATGCTTTTCATCTCTATGAAATATGATCCAAAGAGCAGCATTGTTAATCCCAGAGTCTGGGTTGTTGTTAATTTTTCACCGATGAATACAAAAGCAAAAATTGCCACAAAACCGGGAGTTAAAGCAAGAAGCGGGAGGGCAGAGCTTATTTCAAGGTTCTTGAGTGAAAGCATAACACACCAAAAAGCCAACGCCTGCAACATGGTTTTGATAAACATGATCAGTGCCTGGTGAGAGTTTATCGTTCCAAACCCGGGGTCCAATAAAAACGGGATGCAAAAAAGGAGATTTAACCATGAAAGGTGGAATGAAAACTCCAGCGCATTCATCTTTACAAGTGCTTTTTTTTGAGTAATAGCTGCAACACTTGAGAGCACGGCTGAAGTGATGGCGAAGAAAAACCAGTGCATTAATTATCCTTTAAGAGGCTTTTAAGTTTATCGATAGTAAGAGGTGCCGAACCTTCATAGTGGTTGTTAACATTAATATATACTTCTGTGTCGCGCTCTGCGAGTTCTCTTAGCAAATTGGTGAGAAGCATAAGTTCTCCATCTTTGGGTTCAACTATTTTGTTCCAGATGCCTTTTGTCTTTTCTTCAATTCCTGATCTGTCGGGTCCGTGAAGTCTAAGAATTATCGTTTTTGGCAGTAAATTGATGAATTTTTCGATTATTCCAAATACCGGAGGCATAAAATAACCCTGCAAAAAAACGGGGATTAGCTCAAGATCGTGAAGCAGAGTAAAATATTCCTTTGTGAGGAGATTGGGATTTCTTGTCTCAATCGCGATTGGAACTTCTCTTGATGCCGACTTAATAAAATCTTCGATCATTTTCAGGAATAGGGACGGGTCGGGCATTTTTTGTTTATTCAGATATTCGAACTGGAGAATGACTGCGGCTGTTTTGGGCTTTAAATCAGATATTGTATCAAGAAAAGTTTTCCAAAGTTCAGTTGACAAAAACAACGGATTTTCCACAACATTCCCACCCGTGTTTCTCGGATAATAGTGGGTGAGAGAGAGGGAATTTGGAGCTTTTATCGTGAATCTAAAATTATCCGGCGTAACGCTGTTATATTCTTCTACATCCTTCAGTTTTGGCAAAAGTGGCGGTTTGTCCGGAGTGAAGAGAGACCAAAACCATTGATCAACTTCCACTGACGAATATACTTTGGCATACTCTTCAAGATGGTTTATTTTGTCATAGTGCGGATAGACGAGTCCTTTCCAGGAATCGTATTTCCAACTGCAAGTTCCGTAATGAATATTTAATATTTCTGACATCTAATAAATTTCTATTTTACCAAACCATAATTTAAACTTTTGCAAAACAATTTCTCTTTAGAATGATGAATAAAATATCACTCGACAATCTGACCAAGTTTTTTATATCGGCGATCGGGATAGTAGCAGTCTGTTTGGTATTTAAAGAACTGCAAAATCTCTTTTTACCTTTTGTTATTGCATACTTGCTCTATTTTCTTTTCGCGCCCTTAAACAGATTTTTGACATCGAAGCGAATTCCGCTCGCCGTTGCAGGAATTATTGACATAGCCATTATTTTCAGCATGACTTATGTTGCCGGTAAATTTGTAATCGACAGTTTGATGAGTTTTCAAAGCGAATTTGGAGCCTATGAGAGTAAACTCACGGCATTGATAATTTCCACTGCTGAATCTGTTGGAATAAACGACCCTGCACTAAAAGATTTTTCACTTGCAAAAGCTTTGGAAAATCTCGATTACGGCACACTTGCAGGTGGTCTTGTAAATTCCACGATAGATTTAATGGGATATGTGCTATTTGTGATTTTCTTCTTTGCTTTTATTTTACCCGGGCATAATGCCATCTACAAGGCAATTGAAAAAAGAGTTGTTGCTCCCAAAAAGTTTGCAATTATGAAACGGAAACAGAATCCTGATGTTAATTTGCCGGATACCGATGGAGTGGACTCAGACGATCTCGAAAAAGAGGCGACCAAACTTGAATCCACATTTATCAGGATTCCTCAACAAATTCAAAAGTATGTGTTGACCAAAATTATAATGAATGTAATGGCAGGTATAACTGTCTGGTTTATCCTGATGTTGGTTGGAGTGCCACATCCACAAATTTGGGGTGTTTTAACTGCTATCCTGAATTTTATTCCCACTATTGGATCTGCATTTGCAACAATTCTACCGGTATTGATGACACTTGTTCAAACGGGAAGTATTGGGAGTGCTCTTATGGTTCTTGGAGTGATGGCAGTGGTACAGACTTTTTATTTCAATTTTCTGGAGCCGATGATTCTGGGTAAACGGCTTAACCTGAACCCGTTGGTGATTTTGATATCAGTTTTGGTGTGGGGTTATATCTGGGGAATTGCAGGAATGTTTCTTGCTGTTCCGCTTACTGCCATACTTAAAATTGTTATCTCAAACTTTGACTCAAAAAATATGCAGTTTATTGCAGATTTGATGGGAAAGCCTGACTAAATCCCCAGCTCTTCCTGCATTATTCTAAAAGTTTCTTCCATCTGTGTGGGAGAGTAGCCAAATTCTGTTTCGGCTTTCAGTGTCACGAGTCCTGAATTTAATGGTCTTTTTGCCGGTTGTTTGAGGTCGGGGGTAACAATCTTATCAACAAGTGACCCGTCAAGTTTAAAGAAATCAACAATTCGCATTGTGAAATCGTAACGGGAGAGGAATTCTCTTCCACCGATATTATAAATACCAAATTTTCTGAATTCAATAACCTGAGAGATGGCTCTGACGAGATCATCGAGATAAGTCGGGTTATTTATCTGATCTGTTACAATTCTTATTCTTTCCCCTTTTCTGAGAGATTCAACAACCCAGCGGACAAAATCGAGTCGTCCTTTTGTTATCACACCATAAAGTACATTAGTTCTTAGAATAGTATAAAGTGCGTTGGAAATTTTAAGAGCATTTTCACCTGCAAGTTTTGTTCTTCCGTAATAGCCCACAGGGTTGGGTTTATCTCCCTCCGCATATTGTCCCTTAATTCCATCAAAGATATAATCTGATGAGAGATGGATAATGTGTGCATCGCAGTTTCTGGCACCTTCAGCCATATACTCTACCGCCTTCACATTGATATTCCAGGCGGTTTCGCGTTCCGATTCCGATTTATCAACATTTGTGAAGGCAGCGGCATTAATTATAAAATCAGGAAAAAAATCTGAAATTACTTTTTTTACCTCATCTCTTTTTGTGATGTCGCATCTTACATAAGTGGCAGAGGGATCATAAAAGTCACCTTCCACTGATGAGCAAAGCACGGTATAACCAAGTTTTTTTGCGAAATATTCGTAACATCTTTGTCCGAGCATTCCGGTGGCACCAAAAATGAGGATTTTATTTTTCATATAATAGGGTATCAATATCGTTTTTCAAATTTTTAATAAGGGCAGTTGAATCATAAGTGGACACTGCAGCCCCGGCAGCATTTGCGTAATAAAGTGATTTTATCGGGTCATTGTTTGCGAGAAATGACATAAAATAAGTTGCTCCAAACAAGTCACCACAGCCGACTTTGTTTATAGTCGTAACCGGGTGGGCTTTGGCAAAAATGGAGTTGGTCTCGCCTTCAATTTTGTAATACATCCTGGAACCAAGATTACCCTTGGTAACCAAAACAATTTTCACTCCCAAATTTAAGATATTTTCGACTATCAATTCTTCCATTTCGGCGGTACCACAACACATTATCTCTGTTTCATTGGCTTGAAGGATGTCGACGGAGGAAAGCCACTCATCAATGTTTTCAATTTTTGCAAATTCTCTTGTGCCATCAGATTTCATCGGGCGCGTTAGAGAATGAATATCCAGAAAGACAGGAGAGTTGATAGTGGATTTTAATCCCTTCAAAGCCTCACAATCCAGATCATATCCTGTTATAAGATTAACGAGGATGCCGTCAAAATTCATATCAACAATTTTTGTTGTATCAAATTTAATTGGATCGGTCAGGTTTTCATATTTTTCATCCCGCTCGCCCTGTTCCTTGATGAAGAGATGGATAACGGGAAGTTTCTCCACCCGGTTAACCAATTCAAGATTAAAGCCGTTATAAAGGGGAAAATAATGGTGCTTTTGGGATTCGGACATGTTTGTCAGAAGGTAACATTTATCCTCATGACCCATAAGTGCATCAACCGCCGAGGCGGTATAAAACAGTCCACCCGGTTGGTTAAGAATTGCATCACCCGAGTGAATAAAATCTTCAACGGAGGAACCAACAATGAGAAGTTTCATGAAAATCCTGATTTTAATTTAGTCAAATATAGTAGAATTACTATATTTATGGGTCGATAACTGAATTTTACAAATTTTGTGATGCCAAATTTTATGAAAAAACTCTCACTTATATTTTCACTTCTATTAATCTTTTCACAGGTAAATTTTGCCCAAAATGAAAATGACAGTGTATTTATCTATTTCGAAAAAGGTGTGGAAGCGTATGCACAGGGAGATGCGATGGGAGCAATTTCACTTTTTGAGAGGACAATCGAATTGATGGGAGATGGAAATTATGGAGATGTCCCCGGTCGATCCTGGTTTCTGATGGGCGATTGTTACCGAAGTATCAATGATCTTAATATGGCTGAAGAGTGTTTTAAAAAGGCTGAGAAAAATTTCAGGGAAGTAAATTCTCTGGAAGTGCTTGGTTATGTTTTTAAGGGTTACGGAGATATTTTGTTGAGCAAAGGACTCACAGTTGAATCGGAGAAAAACTATTTAGAATCGCTTAATTATTTTAATGATTCAACTGATATAGTTGCCATTGGACTTGTACTTAACAGTCTCGCGAATATCTATTTAAATCAGGGAGACAACCAAAAAGCTGTTCAATTTTTTATGGAGGCTTCAAGATATTACGAAGCAGCCGATTTGGAAATGGGGAGGGGGGAAGTCAATTATGGATTGGGTCTGGCTGCTGCAAATCAAGGGAATAACACAGAAGCCGAAAGCTATTTCATCAAAGCACGCGAACATTTTATCAAAGCAAATTACAGACTGGGTGAAGGGAATGTGCATTACGGGTTGGGGGTTGTATGGATGAACACAGGTAAAAATGAGGCTGCAATTGAAGAAAATATAAGAGCTATTGCAATATTCAAAGAATTTAACTTTATTCTCGGAATGGGGAATGCCTATTCAAATCTCGGTTTACTCGCCGGCAATATCAGCAGTTTTGATGATGCAAAAATTTATAATGATTCAGCTTTAATCTGTTTTGCACAATTAAATTATATAATTGGTGAAGGGTCGGTGTATCTAAATTATGGTGCTTTGAGTATCAACACGGGTGAACACAACAGGGCAATTGAATATTACGACAAGGCGATCGAACTCCATACAAAAGCAGGATATAATCTTGGAATCGGAAAAGGTTATCAGGGAATTGCAACAGTTGCTCTAAATACGGGTGATAATAAAAAAGCTGAAGAAGCGGCAAACAAAGCGATTGAATATTTTGAACTTGCCGGGTTTAAATCCGGAGCAGGAAATATTTATGAGTTACTCGCTTCGATGAATATGAACGCCGGAAACCTTGACAAAGCTGAAGAATTATTGGCAAAAGCAATTAAATACTATCGTGATGCAGATTTTGTAATCGGTATGGGCAACTCTCACTACACTCTCGGACAAATTGCCGTTATCAAAGGTAACTACACAAAAGCCATGGTAGAAAATCAGAAGGCTATTCTTTATTATGAAAAATCCGGTTATCTGCTGGGTCTTGGAAATGTAAACTTCATCCTGGGTCAAATATCCCTGATCTCGGAAGGGGATATTGATGGTGTGATAGCTTATAATAACAATGCGGAAAAGTTTTATATCGAAGCCAAATACACTCTCGGTCTCGGTAAAGTTGCCTATAGCAAGGGGACTCTCTATTTCATCCAGGAAAAATACGATGAGGCAGTAGAGGAGATTAAAACAGCTCTAAAATATTTTTCTGCATCTGATTATGGATTTTTCCAAATTTTGGGGCATTTTGCACTCGCCGATATTTATATGCAGCAACCGGGCAAAAAAGCACTTGCACTTGATGGACTAAAGCAGGCAATTGAACAGCTTGAAAAATTCCGCTCAAATCTTGTAAGACAGGAGGACAGAACAAGTTTTTACGAAAAGTTTTCAGCATACTTGCAATTTTCTGTTGTTTCGGCAATCTCGCTCAATGAGCCTGCTCTTGCTTTCAGATATCTTGAAAACATTAAAAGTAGAACACTGAATGAACTTCTTACCGAAAGAAGTGTAAATCTTGCCTCAAAAATTGAGCCTGAACTTTTGCTTGAGAGAAACCGGCTCGAGAAGTTGATAACCTCTTTGAAAACGGGAATGTTTACCCACTCTCTCGATGAAATTGAGGCAAACAAACAACAACTTAAACTGTATGAAGATCAACTCGATAAATTGATTTTTGAGATCAGGACAAAAAATCCTGCTTTTGCAGCGGTGGAATATCCAAAATCGATGGATATTGAAAAAATCAGGGAATTGCTCGACGATGATGAAGTGGTACTTCAATATTTCCTTGGAGTCGAAAATTCCTGGCTCTTTTTAAATTCAAAAGACAATTTTGAAATAATTCCACTCGGAGCCACAGAAGATTCGATTGCGCAGTTTGGAAGCATATTTCTGGATGGATTAAGACGAAATAAATTTGACAAAAACATCCCGGTTGCAGATATGGACATCGAAGAGGAAATATCGCTTGATGCTGCCAAAAAATTGTATGCCATATTGATTAAACCTGTAGAACAAAAATTTAGAAAAGATGTCAAACTTACAATAATTCCTGACGGGATATTAAATCTGATTCCATTTGAAGTTTTGGTTGATGATTCCCTTTATCTGATAGAAAAACACTCAATCAACTATTTTCAATCTGCTACTTTAATGGCGCTCATGAGGACAGACCTTAAAAAGGAACACAAAAGCAGAGGCTTTGCAGGTTTTGGTGATCCTGTTTATGATCTTGAAAATTTTAACAAAGGGGCTGATGAGAGAGGCGTTAAGATCGCTCAACGAGGAGATGGAAAATATGAAGATATTGTGGAGGAAGAATTCAGCAGGGCAGGCCTTACTCTTTTCCGTTTGAGAGGGACGGGTGAGGAGATAAATGGAATCGCTGATGTTTTTCGCAGCAAAGGTGAACCTGTGAATATAAAACTCCGTAAAGATGCAAATGAAGAAAATGCAAAACTTGAAGAGCTAAAAAATTACAGATATATCGTTTTTGCATGTCACGGGATAATCAACCCGGGATTTCAGAGTCTTGCACTTGCAGTGGAAGACAGTTTAACGCGGACCGAAGATGGATATTTAACATTTGAAGAGATGTTAAATCTTGATTGGGATGCCGAACTTGTGGTTTTGTCTGCCTGTCAAACCGGAACGGGAGAGTTAAAACGGACAGAGGGAGTAGTTGGACTCACGCGGGCTGTAATGTATGCCGGGGCGGATGCCGTAACCGTAAGTCTGTGGAATGTAAGTGATAAAGGTACAAAAGAGTTGATGATTGGCTTTTTTGAAAACCTTATAAACAAAAATCTTACCAAAACAGAAGCACTCAGGCAATCAAAACTCTCCTTCATCAAAAAAGGCACACGACCATATTATTGGTCACCGTTTGTGATATATGGGGAATAGTCCAATAATGCAGTAATCCAATAATCCAATAATTCAATAATGCAGTAATCCAATAATCCAATAATTCAATAATGCAGTAATCCAATAATCCAATAATTCAATAATGCAGTAATCCAATAATCCAATAATCTTAAATTAAAAAGGCTGCCCTTTCGAGACAGCCTTTATAAACATTTAATATTTATCGGGGATTAGTGATCTAATTATATAGAAATAATACCTGATAATTAATGAGTCCACTCTAAAAAGGTATTATTTATATTGATAATGATACCGGAAAATCTTAGAGATTGAGGAACAAAAAATATCTCAAAAACATCCGTAACCTGTTGTAATATAATAAGATAGCAGCTTATTTTTGTGTATATTACGGTAGTTAATTTAACAATTATTGCTACCAAATGTTCAGAAAAAACCACAAACA
>Ga0209573_1000875_pt1 | contig 53216 bp, 43 predicted proteins | sample TNRBio252014_DNA_FD_185870 | JGI IMG/M metagenome (GOLD analysis project Ga0209573, IMG submission 185870) | Wastewater treatment Type I Accumulibacter community from EBPR Bioreactor in Madison, WI, USA - TNR Reactor_6/25/2014_ DNA (SPAdes)... | ecosystem: Engineered > Bioreactor > EBPR >... | reverse complement strand
CAGAGCAAAAGGCTTTTTTCGTTCCTGCAGTCAGGATTATACACTGGATGCTTATGTATTGAAATTGGATATTGAAGCCTATTTTATGAATATGCAACATGACATTATTTATCAAAAAGTCGTTGACTTACTGCCTCCGGATAAACAAAGTTTTTTGGGTATCAGCCGAGATACCCTGTTGTATTTGCTCCGGCAGACTATTTTCAACGGAGTAGCTGAAAATTGCCGGATAAAAGGAAAAAGGAGTGACTGGGACGGATTGCCTCCGGGGAAAAGTTTGTTTAATTATCCGAAAGATACCGGATTGCCCATTGGCAATTTGACGTCGCAGGTATTTGGCAATGTATATTTGAATGACTTTGACCACTATGTCAAAAAAGTATTGAAAATAAAGCATTATGGACGCTACGTGGATGATATGCTTTTTGTGCATGAAGACAGACCATTTCTTGAATCCATCATTCCACCATTGGAAGAACAGGCAGCCATGGTCGGATTGCGCATTCATCCGAAGAAAATCGTATTGAAACCTATTTCAGAAGGCATTCCATTTTTAGGCCAAATCATTAAACCGCATCGGAACTATGTTGGCAATCGGACGAAAAATAATTTTTATCAGGCAATACAGGAAATCAATAAAGTAATGGCAGTGTTGCCACAATTCAGTTGGCAGCAGTTGTGCGATATCCGTGCTACGCTCAACTCCTATCTGGGCATTATGGTGCATGCCCATTCATACAATCTCAGAAAAGCAATGCTTGGACGGCTGATCAAAAGGTTTTATGATTTCTTTTTTGTGGGTAAAAATTTAGAAAAAGTAATAATTAACGAAGATTTTTGGGTATGGCACTTTTCTCCGAGTTACCAGTATACAAATTAGGTTATGATCTGTTGATACAGATCTATGAACGTACGGCTGTATTTTCAAGAGATTTTAAATACACAATAGGGGAAAGGCTCAAAAACGAAACAACAGATATGCTGATCAATATTTACAAAGCCAATAAAAGTAAGCAGGAAAACCGTATGCAATATATAGAAGGTGCAAGGCAAAACGTGGAAGTGGTGAGATTGCTGCTGAGGATCTGCAAGGATCTGAAAGTGATCGGGATGAAAGGTTTTGTATCCTTGGATGTAAAGGTAGAGGAATTGTCAAAACAACTGGCTTCCTGGAAAAAATATACTGCCGGAGCTCATGCCACAGAATGATTTTAGTTGGTATGGGGAGCGCAGCTTTCAATCCTAACATATCGTCCTGATCAGGGCTTAATGAAGTCGGGCATCGGGATACAAGTGCAAGCAGTTGTAAAATGATCTTTTTTGTTTTACGATGTGGAAAAGATATGTTTTTAATGCCCATGGCGGGCAACCGCAACAACTTCGATGGCTCGGTCAACAACGAGGGTTCAAACGGCAACTACTGGAGCAGTACCGTCAATGATATCAACGCATGGAACCTCAACTTCAACAGTGACAATGCCAACATGAACAACAACAACCGGGCGAACGGTTTCTCTGTTCGTTGCCTTAAGGATTGATCCCGTGGGATGGATTTCCTAGGGGAATGAAAATTTGATTTAGCCCGTAGGATTTTCTCATTGTACGGGGTGAATTTGATATTTGAACCTGCCATTACCATATATTGGCAGAAAATGAAATACCGCTTTGGGCGGTCGATTTTTTTTCTTCTTCGGAATGCCGGGGAAGAGGGGAGGAGCGGCCCAGCTGCCCCCGGCCCCATGACGTTGAAAATACTGACAAGTTTACTTCGTCAGTACTGTGGTCATGACATGCTGCCTAATCCTGACGCTATCGGTCAGGACTTGCAGAGGGGAGTAGCAACCCACAGAGGAAAGGGTGTGTACTTGAATTATATTTTTGGGCATAGGTTTTTTCCAAACGTTCCTGTTTGGTTCCTAAGGAGATAATTACCCACGGAGGTATGAGTGAGCGTTGCGGTTCCCCCTTTAGGGGGTCAGGGGGCAGCGAGGGAAAGTCAGATAGCAAAGTACGCGTTGGAGTTCCCCCTTTCAGCCTGTCCAGACCTTTAGCGTCAGGAGGGAATAGTAGGCATAGAGGTAAATTATTGACAAATCAAAACTTTAATGAAACTTAAAAAACATAGTAATAATTTGAGAATAATGTTAAAATAGTATATCTTTCTCAAAAATTTACTAATAATGACCGTTGCGGATTATGTAAAAGAACTATTATCCTACGAGGAATACTCGTTCTCAATAGATGAATTGATCCAACATGTGAACAAGACGGAGTCATCTATTAAAAGCGAACTTTCACGACTGATCAGGAAAAAAGAGATCATTAATCTCAGAAAAGGGTTTTATCTCATCATCACACCGAGATATACAGCTTTTCAAAAACTGCCTCTTCCGCTCTATTGTGAGAAGTTATTTAAATATTTGGGGAGAAATTACTATGTAGGATTATTGTCTGCTGCAAAAATTCATGGAGCAGGCCACCAACAGGTTCAACGGGATTATCTGATAACGGAGCAACCAAAATTTAATGACATAGTAAAAAACAATATTGATATCCGGTTTTTTACCTCCGGCAATTGGCCTGAAAAGAATATTTTAATAAAAGAATCTGATGCAGGTCCATACAACATATCTGATCCCGCCCTGACCATTGCGGATTTAATACACTATCAGTCTAAACTTGGCGGTATAAACAGATTGCTGGCAACTATCCGGGAACTAACGGATGAATTGGATCTGACATATTTAGTTGAACTATTATCCTGGTATCCAAATAAAAGTACTTTGCAGAGATTTGGATTTTTGCTTGAAAATTTTAATGTTTTGGAGGAAATGCAGGAATTGATCTATGGCAGGTTGATTTCCTCAAAAATATACCCGGTTTTATTAAGTCCGCAATCTGATAAAAAGCCCGGCGCTGTAGATAACAGATGGAAGCTGGATGTTAATGTAAAACTTGAAAATGACTTATGATCCCCAGACCCGACATTGCCCGGTGGCAGCAATATGCCCCATGGAAGGATTTTGCTCAGATAGAACAGGATCTGTTGATCTCCAGAACGCTGATTGAAATATTTTCTGATGATTATTTAAAAGAAAACCTTGCATTCAGAGGCGGAACTGCCCTGCATAAATTATACTTAAACCCGGCTCCAAGGTATTCCGAAGATATTGATTTGGTTCAGATTCAACCCGGTCCCGTAAAGCCCATCATGGAAAGGATAGGAGAAATAATTACTTTTTTTGATGAAAAAAGGAGTACCCAGGTCAGAGGTCATGGAGCAAAAGCATTTTACAGGTTCACTTCTGAATATGAAGGAATACGAATGCGTTTGAAACTTGAAATAAACTGTAAGGAACATTTTAATGTCCTGGAATGGGTTGATTTTCCATTTGAAATCAATAATGGCTGGTTTTCAGGTAAAGCACCTATACGTACCTATTCAGTAAACGAACTATTGGGCACAAAACTAAGGGCGCTGTATCAGCGAAGTAAAGGCAGGGATTTGTTTGATTTATATTATGCAAGGCAACATCTGAACCTGGATTATGAGCAAATTATCAAATGCTACAAAGCATACATTTCATTTGCGACCGGTAAAAAACCGCCCGACAAGAGAGCATTCCTGTTAAATATAGAAGAAAAGGAAAACAATCCATTATTTGAAGGCGACATGGAAGGCCTGTTAAGACCGGACATCAAATATAACCAAAAGGAAGCCTTTGACTGGTTGAAGAATGAGTTGATTACACAGTTATAATTGAAAGTGCCGTGATCATATTGGTGGTTAGCAGAATAGTTAATTAGAGATACAGGAATGGCAGTCCGTCGCGAGAATTATTAAGGGGGGTGCTGGCGGCGCAGCCGCCTACTCCCCCTTCCTATCCCAAAAGGTTTGTCGTCATTCCGACTGAAAGGAGGAATCTTATCCATTCCCCGCTAATGTCATTCCTGATGCTCCTAAGCTTCTATCAGGACAGATCCTGATGCTCCGTTTAGTCGATCAGGACAGATCCTGATGCTCGCATAACTCGATCAGGATAGGTTCGACCGCAGGGAAAAATTTTTTCACAAAAGGTTACGAACGTTTAAGATCAATAGGGAGGTATCTATATTCAATAATAAACATGGCATCTCATTGTAATCAATACATGGCTGTAAATGGTGAAAAGATCCCTCCCGTTGGTCGGGATGACCGCTAGATGGGTATTTATAGGGGGAGCAGGCGGCGTCGCCGCCTGCTCCCCTTCCCTATCCCAAAAGGGTTGTCGTCATTCCAGATGCTCGCAAGCTTCAATTAAGACTATTTCGACTGAAAGGAGGAATCCTTCCTTTAACACCACCCAGATCCACCCCCAAACCGAATCTTACACAATAACGCTATTGTCATTCCATTCAAGACCTGAAAATCTTCAATTTATTCTCTACCTTTGTCTATCTTAAAAGCTTTATTCAATGAAAAAAAGTTTGATGATAATACCGGCACTTGTTGTCGTTTTGTTGTGCTCGCTATCACTAGCCTTTGCCGCCAAAAAAGGAAATAATTTTTCAAGCCCCAACGGAGCTGTCTACAACCACCTCTTTTACCTGCAAAAGGATTCGTATGATCCGGAGCAATCTGCCAAATCGCTGGATATCCGATTGAAAGACAAGGAAAATATTGAAAGAGCTATCCTGTTAAAACAAATATTTGACGGAAAAGGCTTGTATGTTTCCATGAGCAAGATCCCGGATGACCCAAATCATTTTGACAGCATCAGCAAAAAAAATGTGTTTTTCCCTTTTCCCAAAGAACTGCCCATGGTTTACCTGGAAAAACAAGGCAAAAACTGGCAGTATGCGGAGGAAACAATTGAAGCAATTCCGGGTTTGCATTCGAAAACTTATCCTTTTGGAACCGATGTGTTGATCAACCTGGTACATCAACAAAGCGGAAGGAAATTTCTGGGCGTGTATTTGTGGCAATACCTTGGTTTACTCATATTTTTTGCCGCATCCGCGGTACTGTATTTACTGCTTCGGCTGGTTTCAGGATTTTTGATCAAAAGGATCAGCCGGATCAGCCTGCATTTTGATGTGACTGACAAAAAGCTGATCAGAAGAACGAGTCACATTTTCAGTTTGATGTTGTTGATGGTTTTTGCACGATTTTTCATACCGGTATTCCAGTTTTCAGTTAAAACCAATATGTTTCTGCAAAGGTTCATTGAATTGGTAATCGTCGTATTTGTGACCATCTTCCTGATGCGCATCGTTGACTTTTTGATCAGGTATTTCAGAAATTATGCTGAAAAAACGGAAAATAAACTCGACGATCAACTGGTTCCCATCGTCAGCCAGATCATCCGGCTGTTTATATTGATCGGCGCCTTTTTCCAGATCTTAAGTCTGTTCAATGTCAATGTGACCGCGCTGATCGCCGGGGTTTCCATTGGTGGTCTGGCCATTGCTTTGGCGGCCAAGGAAGCAGTCGGCAACCTGATCGGTTCGCTGATGATCTTTCTGGACAAGCCTTTTCATATCGGTGATTTTGTAAGGATCGATTCAGTGGAAGGTGTGGTAAAAGAGGTCGGCTTCAGATCTACCAGGGTTATGACCAAAGATACTTCCATAGTCTCCATACCCAATGGTATCCTGATCAATTCAAATCTGGTCAATATGGGTATCAGGGAATTCCGCCTGCATGAAACTACATTTTCGATCACATATGACACACCGCCGGCATTGATCGAAGCATATCTGGAAGGACTCAAACGTATTGTTAAGGACCATCCGGTTGTATCCAACGAAAATTGCTTCATTTATCTTTCAAAATTGGGCCCATCTTCCATCGACATCCTGTTCAGGGTGCACATAGATACAAAGGATTTTGACGAAGAACTCGCCATAAAAGAAAAATTGATACTGATGGCCATGAAACTGGCTGAAGCGCTGGAGATACGGTTTGCATTCCCTTCAACAACTGTTTTTATAGAGCAGTTTCCCGGTCAGCAAAGTCTGACTCCGGTTTTGGACAGATCCAAAGAGGCAGCGTGGAAAAAACTGGATGATTATTTTGCAAAGGGAGATCATATAACATCATAGCGGAACATGTTTTTGTCATGATTTTTGCCCGAAAAAGCAATAATCATGACATAACCTTTAAAACGACACCCATATTCCCGGGTTAATTCCAGGGGTTATCAATATTTATAACCTTTAGTTTATTATTTATGGATACAAGATGCATTCCTTCCTGATTTGTATTCCTTTCGATAAAATAAAACTTCAATATTTGATATTCAATATGTTATAAGTAATAAATATCAATTTTACCGCACTAATGATTAAACTAAAATTTCTTATGTGATATTATTTTAAAAAATTAGGCGCTATGTCGTTCAGTATAAGAAAAAAACAAATTATTAATTTGACTTTGAGTTTACAGACATAAAATTGAGGTGTTCAGGCATGGATATTTTGGATTTCGTCCTTTTTTCTTGATAAAAAAGTGATACTGACGAGAAAAAAAATCGATATCTCTTTTTTTCTGTCAGTATTATGCTGACTTGTTGAAACAACGTCAGCAGAACCAAAAAATCAAGTTTCATTAAGGCGATTGTACTGACGAGGCTTTGTGACAAGTAATTACAAATTGTTCATTTATTCAAGCCTGTCAGCATACATTAGTACCCGTACCGCTCACTCCCGGGCAACGGTGCTGACAAACTATGTCTCGTCAGTACTTGCATGCTTTTTTATACTGACGTTATGAGGCATAAGTCAGCATAACGCAATTCCAGCCCTTCGTTCACTATCGCTGGTAATGAAACTTTCCAAGCATTGCTTCGTTGAAAAATCATACATACCAAAAAAAAAGCATGATAAGATTTTGGTTATTTAGAGCTCCAATTGATGGAAGTTTTTTACGTACAAGATCCAACAAATAGTCAAAAATCAAAAATGTAGGAAAAACCTGAGAAGCTTAAAATATCATTTTCCTATTTTGATAAATAAAAATAGATTATGAAAAGTATATAAAGGTACAAGTCAGGAGGATACAAGATGCATTCCTTGAAACGATTGAGGTTTTTCAATAGGCCCGCTCGTTTTTGTTTTCCATAAAATTCACGAAAGCCCTGTTGACCACCCGCGTTCCGCCTTTTGTGGGGAAATCTCCGGAAAAATACCACACACCGGGATGATCGGGCATAGATAATTTGAGGTCCTCGACAGTCTGGAAGATCACTTCAACAGGAATGGAAACACTTTCGGGGGTGACAATTCTGGCAATTTCAGCTGATATATCTTCATCCGTATAAGAAGCGTATAGCGCTTTCACATAGTTTTCAACAGGAACATCGAAAGGAATATTTTCCTGGGCTTTGCACTTTTCATAACAAACAGTCAGTAAGTTTTCTTTCCCGTCTCTTGCCAGCAAATTGAGCAGAGCATTGAACGCTACGAATTCATTCATTTTGGACATATCAATACCATAACAGTCAGGATACCTGATCTGTGGTGCTGAGGACAGAATGATGATCTTTTTGGGGGCCAGGCGAGAAATAATACTGATGATGGAGTCTTTCAACGTAGTTCCCCTCACAATGGAATCATCGATCAAAACCAGTGTATCCTCATGATCACGCACAATGCCATAAGTCACATCATACACGTGGGAAACCAGTTCACCTCTGGTATTGGTATCAGAAATAAACGTTCTCATTTTTGCATCCTTCACTACCAGATTTTCTATCCTCAGCTTGCTGTTCAGCACGGAAATTAAAGCCTGCCTGTCTGGTTGTTGACCTAAAGCGAGGATCTGATCAGTTTTTATTTGATTTAAGGCGCAGTTCATGCCTTCTACCAGCCCGCGAAAGGCAACTTCTGCGGTATTGGGGATATGGCAAAAAACAGTATTTTCAAAATCATGGTTGATGGCTTTCAAAACTTTGTTCGTCAGTTTTCTTCCCAACTCTTTACGTTCCAGGTAGATGTCCCGATCGGTTCCCCGGGAGAAATAGATCCTTTCGAAAGAACAGGCATTGTTATCAGCAGCCGGATTGACGGAGACTTCCTGTACATTCCCGTTACTTTTTACGATCAATGCATTTCCCCTGCCTATAGGTTTAATATCTTCTACCTTTACATCAAAAGTGGTCTGAATGGCAGGTCTTTCAGAGGCAGCCACCACGATATCATCGTCATAATAATAAAAAGCAGGTCTGATCCCTGAAGGGTCTTTCATAATAAAGGCATCCCCGTTGCCGATAATGCCTCCGATGACATAACCCCCGTCAAAGCTTTTGCTGGCTTTTGAAAGGATTTCCCCGATATCGAGGTGTTCGCTGATTTTTGTGGAAAGGGTCTGCGTATTATAATTCTCCGATTTAAAATTCCTGAACTGCTTTTCTACTTCCAGATCGAGAAAATGTCCTATTTTTTCCAAAATAGTGATGGTGTCGGACATCATGTGAGGATGCTGACCATAAGAGATGAGTTCATCAAATAACTCGCTTACGTTGGTCAGGTTAAAATTGCCGGCAAGCGCCAGATTCCGGGGCATCCAGTTGTTTTTGCGCAGAACAGGATGGACATTTTTGATGGAATTGCTGCCATGCGTGCCATAGCGAAGGTGTCCCATCAGCACTTCGCCCATAAAGGGCAGATTGTTTTTCAGGAATTCGATGTCTTGTTGCTTCTTATGACCAAGCTCAGTGAATTTTTGGTAAATTCCATCAAAAAGTATTTGTATGTAGTTCGATTGATTGGTCCTTTCCCGGTCGATATAGGTATTTCCCGGTGTAGGATCAATTTTTACCGAAACGATGCCGGCTCCATCCTGACCCCTGTTACGCTGTTTTTGCATCAGGAGCTGCAATTTTTGGAGACCGTAAAAAGGAGTTTTGTATTTATGGAAATAGTATTCAAAAGGTTTACGAAGCCGTATGAATGCCAGACCGCACTCGTGTTTTATTGGATCACTCATTTTAGATGTGGATAATGCTCAAAAAAATAAGGCTACAAAGTAATGACAAAAAAAAGGATTGCAATATGAATTTTTGTTTTTTTTAGGCAGAGGTCAGACATTAGATATCGATTCCACCTTTGGCTAGTAAAGGGATCTTGTGAAAATGTTAAAGCATGCAATGAAAATATTCTAAAATTCCTCTGTGGTTCAAAAACAAATTTAATATTTATTAAACATTTAATTAATTGAAAAACAAATTATTAATAAACATTTATTCGATTATTAATGTGTACAGGAAGGAATGGAACTATAATTTTCGATGTACTGGCACGAATTTTGTTTCTGCATGTTAATAGCAAGGCAGTTGCGTGAGCAGAACATGTCAACGACAGCTTATTCATGGGATAAATGGCTTGATTTTAAGTTCCTGCCTGCTGATCGTACTTTGCCATTTCTTTGTTCAAGAGGGTAATGCGCTTAGGTACAACGGATATAGAATCGAGCCGGCAACAATTGTTTTTGTCGACGGCAATCGGTTTTGACGGAGTTATTTTTGTTATTCAGTGGTTACTGACTACAGAAATAAGTGTTACAGTTTTTAGCAAATCATGGTCAATTTCAAAATGATGATGGTACATGTTTTTGATTATGACTGTGGGTTTTCTATGGCAAAAATGAGAAAGTTTTGTACAGGATGTTTAGAACTTGTGGATAATTAATTTAATACTTAAACTCGATGAATTTGATATTAATTCTACTGATATCTTCTTTAACGCTGAATACCTATAATGCAGAGGATGTGAGAAAACTGGATTATGTAAGCCAGTATAAGGATTTGGCCATTGCCGAGATGTACAGATCGGGAATTCCTGCCAGCATCACACTGGCACAGGCCTTGCATGAATCCAATGCCGGAGCCAGCCCGTTGGCAAAAAACGCCAATAACCATTTTGGGATCAAATGCAAATCCTATTGGAAAGGACAGACCTATATGCATTATGATGATGATTTTAACAAAAAAGGTGAATTGGTGCAATCTTGTTTCAGAGCGTATGATACTGTTGTAGAATCCTATGTGGATCGATCTAATTTTCTCAGGTCATCCAGCAGGTACAATGCATTGTTTCAATTGGATATGAATGATTATAATGCCTGGGCAAAAGGCTTGAAGGATTGCGGATATGCTACAGACGCGAGGTATGCAGAAATACTGATCGGATTGATCAAAAAATACCGGTTGTATGAATATGACAATGCCGCCAATCCATGGCAAATGCTGATAGAGCAGGTCAATATGGCCAATCAACCCTGAAAAGTTGGTTTACCTGCCGAAGGATATTCCCATTGTAAGCACGTTGCTACTTGTTTTTCTGTGAATTTCCGGCTGGCCACCGCCAACACTGACCGTTATCTCTCCTTCTGGTTGAAACATTTCGCCATTGTCTGAAACAATACTGAGATCTTCCGGTGTGAGCACAAAAGTGACCATTTGGCTTTCTCCCGCTTTTAAAAATATTCTCCGGAAGCCCTTCAATGCCCTGATTGGTTTATGGAATGATCCGTTTTTGTGAGAAACATAACACTGAACCACTTCTTCACCATCAAAATTGCCAATATTTTTAACCATTGCCTGAATAGTAACATCATTTCCTTTGGTCACATGTCCACTGACTTTCAGATTTTTATATTCAAAAGTAGTATAACTCAATCCATACCCAAAAGGGTACAGCGGTTCTCCCTTAAAATATCGGTAAGTCCTGTTGGACATGCTGTAATCTTTAAAATCAGGCAAGTCCTTATCCGATTTATAAAATGTCAGAGGCAATCTTCCTGCAGGATTGTAATCGCCGAATAGCACTTCCGCAATTGCCGTTCCCGCAGCCTGGCCTCCATACCAGGCATTGATGATCGCCGGAACAGTTTTGTCCTCCTCAGGTATAGCCAGCGCACTGCCGGTCATCATGACAAATACAACAGGTTTGTCACTTTTTGTGAGTCTGGCAAGAAAGCCTGACTGGATTTCAGGTAGAGCGATGGTGGTTCGGTCCCCGCCTTTGAATCCGGGAAAATGAACGGTCATTTCTTCACCTTCCAGTTGGGGAGAAATGCCACCAACAAAAATAAAGGCATCTGCATCGGAATATTGCTGAATGATCGCATCGAAATCCGTTTTTTGATATCGACCACTCCTGAAGCGGATCATTGCATTGCCTTCAGTCTGGTAATACTCAATGACGATCTTATTGGTTGAATTTGCATGGGCAACAAATAAAAATTGTTGACCGCCCCCACGGTTCCGTTCCCAGGCGTTCACATACAATGAATCATTGATCCATATCCTGTAGCCGTCGTCAGCTTCAATATTGAAATAAAACGGTTGTTCAGCGCTGGTTTTCAGAAAAGAGGTCATCCTTGCAGAAAAATAATTGCTGTTTACTTCTTTGGCAGGAGATTGTCCATCTGTCCAGAAAAAATTAATGTCCCTGGAATACATACTTTGGACAATATCACCTGACAAGTTCATATCGTTGTAGAAATCTATCTTAAATCCCTGAAAACCATTCAGATCCAACCATTGGGAAAATTCTTCCAAAACCAACAGGGTATCGTTGGTAAAATTTACTGCCTGTTCAAATATCACCTCAGTCTCTTTCAGTTTCCTTCTCAAACCATCCACTACAGATACGGGATCGGAAGGTGTACCGTTATAATTCCCTAAAATGGAAATTCGGTTATCGCCATTGGGTCCGAAAACGATAATTTTGTTCAAATTTTTACTGAGCGGTAAAGTGTTTTGGTCATTTTTAAGCAAAACAATTGATTGTCTGGCCATTTTCAGCGCATGGTCACGATGTGCTGAAGATTCGATCACATCGTCCGGGGTCATCGCATACGGAACGATTTCCTTAGGGTCAAATATACCGAGTTTTAATCGTGTCATAAACAGACGGTATAAGGCGCTGTCGATCTGCGATTCAGGAACCAAACCGGACCTGACTGCATCCGAAAGAGAAAGAAAAATATCCTTGCCACACTCTACATCGGTGGTATGTATCAGTGCATCTACAGCAGCGTTCAATTTATCCGGATGGGTTTTATGATAGCGAAAAAAGTCATCGAGAGCCCAGCAGTCACTGGTAACATAACCGTCAAATCCCCATTGCTGTCTGAGGATTTGTTGCATCAATTCATCGCTGGCACAACAAGGTTGTCCGCGAAATGCGTTATAGGCACACATTACACCTTCTACATCTGCTTTGGTGACCAGTTCTTTAAATGCTGGCAGATAAGTGTCCCACAGATCATAAGAAGTTGGATAAATATTATCCGAGTGTCGGGAAGGTTCCGGTCCGCTATGAACAGCAAAATGTTTGGCACAGGCAGCAGCTTTTAAATACTTCGGATCGTCTCCCTGGAGTCCACGGACAAAAGCGGCACCCAGTTTGCCGGTCAAAAAAGGATCTTCTCCATAAGTTTCCTGACCTCGACCCCAACGCGGATCCCGGAAAATATTGATGTTTGGGGTCCAGTATGTCAATCCCATATACCTTTCTCCTGTTTTGCCGAGGACGATGGCGCGGTTATGAACCGTTCTTCCTTCGAGTGCAGCATAGTGTGCCATGAGTTTAAGGGATGCGGTATCCCAGGTTGCTGCCATTCCGATGGCCTGAGGAAAAGAAGTCGTGTTGAAAGGAGTTCTGGCCACACCGTGAAGTACTTCATTCCACCAGTCATAAGCGGGAATTCCAAACCGTTCGATCGCCGGAGCATGGTTCATTAATTGCTGAACCTTCTCGTCCAGGCTTAGGCGTGAAACCACATCTTCAGCCCTTTGTTCAAAAGGCAGAGAATGATCCCAAAAGGGAATTTTTTGTTCGGTTTGGCTGAAACCATATATTTGGGCGCCCAGTAAAATGATAAAAATGACCAGATTTTTCATACTTACAGTTTGAATTAATTGAACCTTTTTTGCATTAAACAAGGCAAATATATTGCTAAAAAACACTTTCTAATTTTCTCTTAAGCTAACAATTTAAGCCTCGGACTTTTGTCATTTTCCATTGAAATAGATCATCACGAAGGCAACAATGGACAGAATAAATATCGTTGCTGCAATATCTACCCAATTGAAACTGTTTTTATTTTCATTGATCTGTTCTTTAGTCATTGTACTAAAAGTCAGTCCGCGTACTTTTAGAAGTGAAGGTGCCGGAGATAACATACTGACAATGATGGCGATAGCAAGTGAAATTACCAATGAAATCACTCCGAAATGAAGGAAGTTCATCATTCCCAGATTATAGAAAAAGCCACCTTCCGGAATGGTGCCGTTCTTTGAAAAAACTTCCAGGGCTATCCTGAGACCAGCCAATAAAAATCCGCCAACCAGGGTTGCATAAGCTCCATTGCTGTTGATTCTTGGCAAAAAGATACCGAGGAGGAAAACAGCCGTGATGGGAGGTGCGATATAAGCCTGAACAGATTGGAGATATTCATAAAGTACGCCGGAAATATTGGACATGATAGGTATCCAGATAATACCAGCGATCACTACGACAACAGTGGCTATTCGGCCTACCATCACGAGTTTCTTTTCTGAGGATTGAGGATATTTTTTCTTATAAACATCTATGGTAAACAACGTTGAACTGGAATTGAAAACAGAAGCCAGTGAACTCATCAATGCAGCCAACAAACCTGCAGCAACCAAACCGCGCATACCACTCGGTAAAATAGCGGTCAAAAGGGTTGCAAATGCCTCGTCTGACCGATCCCAGTTCAATTCACCTCTTTGTTTCAGCACCAACGCGACCACACCCGGGATCAGAAATAAAAATACAGGCATCAATTTAAGCAATGCTCCGAATATGGTGCCTCGCCGGCCCTCTTTGAGATTTTTGGCAGCCAGGGCTCTTTGGACAATATACTGATCAGTGCACCAATACCAGATACCTACCACCGTACTCGTGATAAAAAGCGAAGGCCAGGGAAATTCCGGATCAGAGGCAGATCGCCACATATTGAAAAACTGCGGGCCCAGTTCATCCCTCATTACGCCCCAACCACCAACAGCATCCAACCCCATAATGCATGTGCGTCAACTTAAAATATTATATATATGGATAATAAATATATAAAAGGTTGTTTAACTTTGTGATAGCAATTAATTCACAGTTAAACAACCTAATAATATGCTGGACAAAATTAATCATTTTTTAGATATACTTGACATAAATCATATCGCTTTTGAAACTGGTTTTTGTAAAAGAGAATCCAGAAAGATTTCGCCTTCAGATTTTTTAAAGTCTTTTTTCATCTGCTTTAGTAAATCGAAGTATTCGCTCAGGAATTGGTCCGTAGTTTTAAGCTCATTGATTGGTCAATTCGTCTCCTTTCAAGCTATAGACAAAAAGATACAATTTCAGAAAGTTGATTTTGTAAAAAAATTGTTTTCCATGGCGTGCTCTGTCAATTTGAATAAGTTTACTGCTCAATATATTGGAGACTTGTCGAAGTTTGGTAGAGTAATCATTCAGGACAGCACTTTGGTTAAATTATCGGATAAGCATTATGAACACACATCCGGAGTATCAAATGGATTGGTTAAAAAAGCTTTGAGTCGTATACAATCCACTATTGATTTGGCTATGGGTAAATTCATTGACGTGGTAATGTGTACCTACTCGCAAAACGATGCAGCATTTGCAGGTAATATTATTAGTCTGATTAAGCCAAATGATTTAATTTTACGAGACCTTGGCTATTTTGGAGTATCCGTTTTGTCAAAGATTCACCAGGCTAATGCTTTTTTTATATCAAAACTGCATGGAGGTATTCTGGTGATAGATTTTGATAGTGAACAAAGGATAGATTTAGTAGAATTCATCAAATCGAATGAGCGCAAAGGGGTAACATCATTTGATTTAGCAGTTAAAATTGGTGAGAAAGAAAAATATCCAGTCAGGATGGTTGGTTACAGAGTAACGGAGGAGCAGGCTTTAAAAAAACGCAGGAAGCTCAAGGATTCGAGACATAAAGACTGCGGAATATCTAACAAAGCCATTTTCCTTTGTAATTATAACATATTCATAACCAATATACCAAAAGACAAAATAGCAGCCAATAAACTGTTTGAGATCTATAGCCTGCGGTGGTCTGTTGAATTAATGTTTAAAGAATGGAAAAGTATCTTTGACCTCAATAGACTAATGTTTAGTAATAAAACGCCTAACCCAGCCAGGCCGGAAATGTTATTATATATGATGCTATTATATATTGCAGTGGTGGTCAAGCCAAGCTATTTTAAAATTGCTGCAATCATCAAGCAAAAATATAAAAGGTATCTAAGTCCACACAAGTTTTCCAATTTCTTAAAAACAGTCTTTTCTCTTGATTTGGATTTGGAATCAGAATTCTATTTGGAGCAGATGTGTAGGATTTGTTGTTACGATAAACGATCGGACAGAAACCATTTCGCCCTATTACTTGAAAAATTTGTTATCTTAAGTTGACGCGCATGCCCATAATGGTCAGTGTTGCCGCTCCGACTACCAGAACTACCGTCTGCAATGCTTCTGTATAAACCACGGCTCTCATGCCACCCAAAACGGTGTACAATCCGGTCAAAATGACTGTGGCCAGAGCACCTGTCCAGAATTCAATGCCTAAAAGAGCTGAAACGACAATTCCTCCTGCATAAATGGTTACGGAAACCTTAGTCAGAATATAGGCCACCAGAGAAATGATCGACAGAAACCTTCTGGAACGCTCATCGAATCTTTTTTCCAGAAATTCCGGCATGGTAAATACTCCACTCCGGGCATAAAACGGAAGGAACACCCAGCCCATCATCAATACGATCCATGCGTGAAGTTCATAGATGATCAATGGAAATTTTCCTGCGGCGCCTGTTCCTGCCAGTCCGACAATATGTTCTGAACCAATATTGGAGGCAAAGATCGATGCACCGATCACGAACCAACCTATATTCCTTCCTGCAAGGAAGTACTCTTCGGTATTCTCGGTTTTTTGTCTGATGACCCAAACGGCCAATCCAAACAGGATCGTAAAATAAAGCCCGATCACGATCCAGTCAAAAGTATCCAATAGTTGCATATATTATAAGTTTTTGTATTTGTTTAGTTTGATAGTCTTTTAGTCTTGAGTCTTTTAACCTGTGACTTATGCCTGGGGTCAATATTTGGAGTTCTGCCGCCATTTTTAGATTCTTTTACTCATAATATGCGTTCAAATGCTACAGACTACCAGACAAATCAGCTTACCATCTGAATAATTTTCATTAAATATACATGGCAATCAACTGTTCGAACCACTCCTGCTTTCCACTGATCTTTTCAGGTTCACCGCAAAAAGATCCGATCGCTGCCAATTGCTCCAAAGTCAACTTGCCGTTGGAAAACAGTACGCCATCACCTGAATCAAAACTGCTGTACCTGGCTTGCTTTTTTTGCAGATAGGGTGATTCATTCATGATCCTGTCTGCAATGACCAAAGCCCGGGCAAAAGCATCCATTCCGGAGATATGTGCAATGAACAGATCTTCGGGATCAGAGGAATTTCTGCGAATTTTAGCATCAAAATTGATCCCGCCTGTTTTGAAACCACCGCATTCCAGAAATACCATCATGATCTGCGTTAATTCATAAATATCTATCGGAAACTGATCTGTATCCCAGCCATTCTGGTAATCTCCGCGATTGGCGTCCATGCTGCCCAGTTTACCGGCTTTTGCTGCAATCGTCATTTCGTGTTCCATCGTATGACCAGCCAAAGTAGCATGATTTACTTCAAGATTGAGGGCAAAATCGTCCAGCAGTTCATATTCCCGGAGGAATCCCAACACAGTGGCAGCGTCATAGTCATATTGATGCTTGGAAGGTTCCATTGGTTTAGGTTCGATCAGGAAAGTACCCTTGAAACCGTTTTTCCTTCCATAATCCCTGGCCATGTGTAAAAATCCGGCGAGATGATCCAGCTCTTTTTTAACGTTTGTATTAAGCAGAGACAAATAACCTTCCCTTCCACCCCAAAAAACATAGTTTTCTCCACCCAGCTTGATCGTGGCATCCAGAGCATTTTTGATCTGAACTGCTGCTCTGGCCACTACCCGGAAGTCCGGATTGGTGGCTGCCCCGTTCATATATCTGGGGTGAGAAAAAAGATTGGCTGTGCCCCAAAGTAGTTTGATCCCGCTTTCTTTTTGCTTCTCAAGGGCATAGTCAGTGATGAACTGAATCCTTTTTTCATATTCAGCCACAGAATCACCTTCTTCGATGAGGTCAACATCATGAAAACAATAATATGGAACACCCAGTTTTGAAATAAATTCAAATGCTGCATCCATTTTATCTTTTGCTTTTTGATAAGGATCGATGGCATCTGACCAGGGCATCGGTCTGGTAGGATCGCCAAAAGGATCACTTCCGTCCCCACAGAAACTATGCCAGTAGGCCACGGCAAAACGAAAATGATCCTTCATCGTTTTTCCTCCGATCATTTCGTTTTCATTGTACCATCTGAAAGCTAAAGGGTTTTTAGAATTCTTTCCTTCGTATTGAATTTCAGGAATGTCTTTGAAATATTTGCTCACGGTCTATATATTTAGTTATAAATCAATTAAATCTTCCAGTTTTTTGCGCCAAAGTTTATATGCCTGCACATATTCACTGTGGTCTTTTGCATAAAAAGTGGTTTGTACAGGTTTCATTTCAGCTATGGCTTCTTCCACGGAATCAAAACTGCCTGTCGCCACCATAGAGGCTTTTGCAGCTCCGGTTGAACCGGTTGTATTATACATTTCAATATTGCATTGCAAAAGATTGGACATGGTTTTGGTAAAAGTTTGCGAAAGGAAAAGATTGTCATTACCAACACGGATGCTTTCCGGTTTAATGCCAACAGTTCTGAGTATTTCCATGCCATAGGCGAAAGAGAAAGCAATGCCTTCCAGGGCAGCTCTGTAGATATGAGTGCGCGTATGTCTATTGAAATGCAGATTCTCCATCCGGGCTCCGGTCAATTGATCCTTCAGCATCCGTTCACTCCCGTTGCCAAACGGAAAGATCAGGAGTCCATCAGAACCAACTGGTATTCGTTCAATTTCATTTTCCATTTTATTATAATCTGCCTCATCCCCGGCAACATGTTGTCTGATCCATGCGTATTGAATACCGCAACCGTTGATACACAATAGTTGTCCGATCCGTGGATGGTCAGAATGGTGGTTGACGTGGGCAAATCCATTAACCCTCGAGTCAGGATCAAAAATTGCCTGATCAGTGATGCCATAGATCACGCCTGAAGTGCCGCCCGTTGCTGCCACATCACCCGGATGCAACACTTTGAGCGAAAGTGCATTATTGGGTTGGTCGCCAGCTCTGTAGGTTACCGGAGTTCCCTGTGCCAGACCACTTTCCTGCGCTGCCTGTGCAGTGACTTTACCCTGTATGGAAAAAGTATCAGCAATGGGTGGCATAATCTCATTGGGAATACCATAATATTCCATGAGTTTTAAGGCAGGCTGATCATTTTTGAAATCCCAGAGAATGCCTTCAGAATAACCTGACAAAGTACTGCATATCTCGCCGGTGAATTTCATGGCAATGAAATCTCCGGGAAGCATCCATTTATTGATCCGGGCATAAACGGCAGGTTCATTTTCAAGCACCCATTTAAGTTTTGACGCGGTGAAATTTCCCGGAGAATTGAGTAAATGGCCAAGGGTATAATCAGCACCCAGCTCGTGGTGTGCTTTTTCACCATAAGCGCCTGCGCGGCTATCACACCAGATGATAGAAGGTCTTAAAACCTGTTGGCTTTTATCCACCAAAACAAGTCCATGCATTTGGTAGGAAATACCAATGCTTTGAATATGAGAAGGTTCGATATGGTTTTGTTTTATAAGCGAACGGGTGAGTATGCAGACGTTTTGCCACCAATTTTCCGGATCCTGTTCTGCCCATCCGGGTTGAAGCGCTGATATGGGCATTTCGGATCCGGGAAATTTTCCGTGAGCCACAAGCACACCGTCGTCTGTTCTGACGATTGAAGCTTTTACGGAGGAACTTCCTATATCATATCCAATAGCGTACATTTTTACATTTTTATCATCAGTGAACAGACTGAAAACATCCCTTCTCTGACTTATTATGAACTAACAAAACCCATACTCAGGGGTTGAATAATATGACGCTAACAAATTTAATGAAAAAAATAATTTGTGCAATCTGTTGCATAATTATTTTTTTCATTTTTTTTTCCAAAGAGATATTGATTTAAAGATTTTTAGGTAAAACGGGATTATTAAGATGAATTATAATTTACTGATTAATAACTTTTTATTTTTTGTTTATTATTAGAAATCACAATGATTTTCATTAATTTCGGTTTTAAAAAAACTTGTATTAAGTTTGTAAAGGAATCTAATTTATAGGATAATTATGAATTAGGTAATGTAATGGATTGCATATGGAAGGGAAAAAAGAAATCACAATATATGATATTGCCAGGAAACTGGATGTTTCCACTGCGACGGTCAGCCGTGCGTTGAACAACAGCAAATCAATCAGTGAAAAAACCAGAAAGAAAATCAATGAGGTTGCCAGGGAACTGGGTTACCGGCACAACAATTTTGCAAAAAACCTAAGAAAGCAGAAATCCCATACCATCGGTGTGATCATCCATGAGTTGGTATCTAGTTTTACTACTTCGGTATTGGGAGGAATTGAAAAAATGACTACCGAAGCAGGTTATGACATGATCATTGCGCACTCCTCGGAGCAGATGGAAAAGGAAGTTAAAAATGCCAATAATCTTTTCCATAAGCGGGTGGACGGGATCATCGCTTCTCTCGCTTTCAATACGGATAATCTGGATCATTTTATGCCTTTTGTGGACAAGGATATTCCTCTGGTTTTTTTTGACCGTGTTGAAGATTCTTTTCAAAGTACCAAAGTGATCATTGATAATTATAAGGGCGGATTTGAGGCCACAAATCATCTGATACAACAGGGTTGTAAAAATATTGCCATCGTTACAGGTCCGCAACTGAGAAATGTTTACAAGAGGAGATTTTTAGGGTATAGGGATGCTTTACTCGATGCAGGTTTTAATTTCAGGGAAGATTTTGTCCTCATTAATGAATTGGATTACCAGTCAGGAATAGAAGCAGCTAAGCAGATCTTGAAGTTAAAGCCCATTCCCGACGGAGTTTTTGTGACAAATGATTTGACCGCGGCCTCTTTTATCAAGGCAATTAAGGATATGGGCAAATCCGTTCCTGAAGATATAGCGGTGGTCGGATTCAACAATGATAATATCAGCCTGATCATAGAACCGGAATTGACCACAGTCAATTATAATGGCTTTCTTATGGGTGAAGTTGCGGCAACACAATTGATCAACCATCTTTTGGGAAAAACAGATGTAAGTCAGCTTTCTACCATTATAGTTCACTCAGAGTTGATCATACGCAAGTCATCATTAAAATCAGGCAGAAAAGAAGATAAAAATTAGATAGTGTTTTTGATTGAATAAAGCTTGATCAAAAATTAAAATATACGGCATTGTCAACAAAATCAATAGCTATGCACGCCATGATACAGTGTATGAGATGGTATGGACACAAGGATGTAGTCACTTTGCAGGACATCAGACAAGCCGGTTGCACCGGTGTGGTATCTGCTTTACACCAGTATCTTCCCGGAGAGATCTGGGATTATGATGCCATCATTCAATATAAATCTGATATCGAAAGTCACGGATTGAAATGGGAGGTGGTTGAAAGCCTCCCGGTGCATGATCACATCAAACTGGGTTATGATGACAGGGATGAACTGATAGGAAAATATATTTTATCCATGCAAAACCTTGCCAAAGCCGGTGTAAAAGTGATCACTTATAATTTCATGCCTTTGCTCGATTGGTTGAGGACGGATGTAGATTATCAAAGGGAAGACGGGAGCGGAATTTTGTATTTCAAAAAAGATGAATATGCGGTTTTCGACCTGTTTATATTGAAAAGACATGATGCCCGCGAAGAATATACTTCTGAAGAGTTTGAAAGATTGAAACATTTTTATGAAAAACTCGGACAATCCGAAATAGAAAGGATCAGAAATAATTTTTTGCTTCCTTTGCCCGGTGCTGACGAACATTTCAATATGGAAGATCTGCGTCAGAAAATTGAAAAATACAGGAAAGTGACCAGAGAAAAAATGAAAGCCAATTTGGTTTATTTCCTGCAAAAAATTTGTCCTGTTGCTGATGAATCGGGCATACAATTGGCTGTGCATCCCGATGATCCGCCATATTCTGTTTTTGGATTGCCAAGGATAATCCACACAGCATCAGATTGTTCATATTTATTTGAGGCAGTGCCTAACCCCAGCAATGGCCTATGTTTTTGTACAGGATCGTTTGGCGCCAGAAAAGATAACGACCTGGTCAACATGACTGAAGATTTTGGCTCCAGAATTCATTTTTTGCACCTGCGCAACACAAAAATTCTGGAAAATGGTGATTTTTATGAAGCCAACCATCTGGAAGGTGATGCGAATATGTATCAAATTATAAAAAATTTGGTTCATCTCATGCAGAAAGAAAACAGATCCATCCCTATGAGACCGGACCATGGACCAAAGATGATGGACGATCTGAAAAAAAATGCTTATCCCGGATATTCGGGATTAGGCAGAATGAAAGGATTGGCAGAGTTGAGAGGAGTTGAATATGCCATACAGGCATCGATGGAGGATTGATCGCGGAATCATTATTTCAGATTTCTGATAATTTTAAACATTCAATTTTCCCGGCACTAAATCCGGGATATAATTGGATTTTTTTTTTCTAATCATTATCATTGGGGAAAAATAAAGAATGAATATACAACCACTGATCACAAACGATGCGGTTATTTTTGGTTTGCTGATGATCATTCTTGCCGGAATTGTGACCACTGCGGCGAGTAAAAACAAGTATTGGCAAAGGTTTTATATTTTTTTTCCGGCCTTATTACTGTGCTATTTCATTCCTGCTTTCATGCACTGGCCTTTAGGCCTGATCGCCCCGTCATGGTACGATTTGGGCGCTCTTTCGAGCTATATAAAAGAACATTATATCGCAGGTTTTCCATTGGATGCTGATTGGAAAACCATACATGCATTCATCGTTGAACACAATATTCCCGCAGAAGAATTGAGTGCTTTTGAACAAAAGTCAAATCTGTATTTCGTTGCATCGCGTTACCTGTTGCCTGCCAGTTTGATCCTTTTGACCCTGAGCATTGATTTGAAAGCGCTTAAAAGCCTGGGATTCAAACCATTGCTGATATTTCTGACAGGATCTGTTGGGGTGATCATAGGCGGCCCGCTTGCAATCATCATCGTACAAACCATAGCTCCGGGGCTGATCCGGATTGATTCCCAGGATTTGTGGAAAGGTTTAAGTACGATGGCTGGTAGCTGGATCGGAGGTGGAGCCAATCAAACAGCCATGAAGGAGATTTACCAGGTAGCAGATAATTTATTTGCAACCATCGTGGTCGTAGATGTGTTGATCGCCAATATTTGGATGGGATTTTTACTTTACGGAGCCGGGATCACAAAAAAAATTGATAGATGGCTTAAATCCGACACCACAGCCATTGAGCAATTGTTGGAAAAAGTAAAGGATTACAGGGCATCCATAGAAAGAATCCCCCAGACTAAAGACCTTATGCTATTGACGGGCATAGTATTTGGAGGAGTCGGGCTATCTCATTTTGGAGCGGATATTTTATCTGTATATATGAGTCAATTTGAGACGACACTCATAAAAATAGGATTAAACACTGTGATGGAGTACTTTTTTTGGTTGGTGGTCATAGCTACCACATTTGGTTTATGGTTGTCTTTCACCAAAATGAGAAAGCTGGAGGGCATTGGTGCATCGAGATGGGCAACTGTTTTTATCTATATGCTGGTTGCCACCATCGGTATGAAAATGAATATATCTGAAATCTGGCAAAATATAGGATTGGTATTGATCGCATTGATCTGGATATTGATCCATGCTCTTTTAATGCTGATAGTCAGTAAATTAACCAGATCCCCATTCTTTTTTATGGCTGTTGGAAGTACTGCTAATGTAGGAGGAGCCGCTTCGGCGCCCATAGTTGCCACGGCCTTCAATCCTGCATTGGCACCTGTTGGGGTTTTACTTGCAGTGTTGGGATATGCCATTGGAACATACGGAGGCATTGTTGCGGCAATGTTGATGCAATGGGTGAGCTAAAAACGGAATAGTTGGGCATTAAAAGATGCTCCAGGCAACAAAACAGTCCGGTTAATGGTTTATTTTGAGCCTAAAGGATATGCAGGTATTAAATACTTTTGATAATGAATGTATTTTTTATTAATTTTGCATAACCGTTTGGCTTTATGGTAAAAAAACATTTATGGATAAAAAGAGGATCCTGTTTGTAACCCAGGAAATAGAACCATACACAACAATCACGGCAATTTCCTCCCTTATGAAAGAACTGACCATGCAAACGCATAAAAGTTCTTTTGAAATAAGGATCCTGATGCCTAAATTTGGTTTAATAAACGAAAGAAGACACAGGTTACATGAAGTGGTCAGGCTGTCCGGGATGAACATCATTATTGATGATGATGATTTTCCCTTGATAATAAAAGTTGCTTCTTTGCCGGATTCAAGAATTCAGGTATATTTTCTTGATAATGAGGAATTTTTCAGGAGGAAATATATGTTCAGGGATGAAGAAGGCAATTTGTTTGATGACAATGACAGCAGGATGGTATTTTTCTGCAAGGGCGTTTTGGAAACAGTCAAAAAATTTGGCTGGGCGCCTGATATTGTGCATGTACATGGCTGGATGAGCAGTATGGTTCCGCTTTATCTGAAAAAAGTATATAAAGATGATCCGATTTACCAGGACGCAAAAGTGGTGTTATCCGTTTATGACAATCCCTGTAACATCAAACTGGCGCCTAATTTTGTAGAAAAAGCCATGATCAACGACCTGAGTCAGGAAGATCTGGATGATTATTTTGAAAATGGTGAAGTTATTTTGAATAAAGGAGCCATTGCGAACTCAGATGCCATCATCCAAGGGAGCCATTTTACGGATGAAAACGTTCTTAAGCTGATATCGGAACTGGACAAGCCTTTTTTAGCTTATGATGAAGATCACCATGTTCCGGAAATCATTAAGTTTTATAAATCTTTACTTAAAGATTAGTTTTAAACAAGATTAACAAATGAACAAATTTCTTATTGGTTTTAGCTTCCTGGCAAGCTTAATAACTATTTTTTCCTGCACAGACAGTACCATTTTAGGTACTGAAATACTTGAAGGGGATTTTGTGGATGTGCAATATGCTGATTCCGCAACTTTGCATTTTGAGACGGTATTGGCTGATTCAACCAGGGTATATCCAATCACCAATTCTCTTTTTCTCCTCGGACAGATCGATGACCCGATTTTCGGGAAATTTGATGCATACACCTATTTTGAGATCAAACAAATCTATGATATACCACGGCATACCGGAACAACCCTGGATTCTGTTGTACTGTCAATGAGTTATTCGAAAACAAATTTCTGGGGCGAGGAAAATGCTGTTTTCGATGTGGAAGTGTATGAATTGGGCGAAAGCCTGGTGAATTATGATACGCTATACTCCGATCAGGCCATTCAAAAAGGAGCATTCCTCGGTGCTGCCTCATTTAACCCATATACCGGAGATACCATCAAAGTGGCAACAGGTACCGATACTGCAACTTATTATAATACTTTCAGGGTAAAGCTGGATAAATCCTTTGGCGAAAAACTGTACAATGACTCTTTGATCCTAAACAACGATACATTGTTGGCTCAACAAACAAACGGACTCTGGCTGAGGGCAAAAACCAATGGAAACGCTGTTGTGGGCATTGAAAATACAGTATATCTGGATGAATATTCCAACAAACTCATATTTTATTACAGAGACGCTTCGGGTGTACAGTACAAGCATCCATTGACGCTTGGCGGAAAAAGAGGTGCCCATTATACAAATGATTTTGCAGGATCCGAAGCAAAAAAATTCCTTGATGGCTTTGCCGACAACGATTCGATTTCATTTATTTCCGGAGGTCTTGGGCTCAACACCCGGGTAGAATTGCCTTTTCCGGAAAGCTTTGAGGGCAGATTGATCAATTATGCCTACCTGGAATTTTATGCAGCTGAACCAATCGATGTGCCAGGATTACTGCCCTATACCAAAGCAGAAAGAATCTATTCCTATTATAAAGGTAGCTCAACTACCTCAAAATACACACAGGATCTGAATTATAGCCTGGTCACCGGTGTTCCGTCATATTACAACGGTTACATACAGGAAGTTACCGATGATGATGGAAACACCATCTATAAGTACCGACTAAATATGACCAATGAGTTGAAAAGAAGGATCAAAGAAAATGACAAATCTCCAATTATATTAACCCCATATCTTTCAGAAGCAAGAGCTTATCGTAGTGTCATTTTCGGACCGAAACATTCAAAATATCCTGCTAAACTGAAAGTTACTTTTACAACCAATTAATTATTATGTGCGGAATCGTAGCTTACAATGGCTTAAAACAAGCCAGTCCAATTATTATTGAAGGCCTTAAACGCCTGGAATACCGAGGTTATGACAGCGCAGGCATCGCTGTCATGGGTGAAAAAATGCAAAGTTTTAAACAGAAAGGGAAAGTGATCGACCTGGAAATGGTCATGAGTGAACACGATATTTCGGGAACAATAGGTCTTGGACATACCCGTTGGGCTACACATGGCGCACCGAATGACATCAATGCCCACCCGCAACGTTCAGGCAATCATGATATTTCACTGGTTCACAACGGAATCATTGAAAACTATGATGTTTTAAAGAAACTCCTCGCAGAGTTGGGTCATCAGTTCGAAAGTGATACAGATACTGAAGTATTGGTGCACCTGATTGAAGAGTATCAGGGTCGGGAAAATTGTACCATCGAAGAAGCTGTGAATCTCGCCCTTCAAAAAGTCATTGGCGCTTATGCCATCGTTGTTTTTGATAAAAAATTCCCGGATCGGCTGGTGGGAGCCAGAAAATCAAGCCCATTATTATTGGGAATTGGTGAAGATGAATTGTTTTTGGCTTCGGATGCAGCACCTGTGATCAAGTATACCAATAAGGTGATCTATCTGGAAGATGGAGAAATTGTCGTACTCAAAAAAAATGGAGAATACCAGATTTCCAACCTGAAAAATGAATTGCTCAATCCACAGGTTCAGGAGCTCGATCTTTCACTTGAAGCCATAGAAAAGGAAGGTTATGAGCATTTTATGCTCAAAGAGATCTTTCAGCAAAAAGATACGGTATATGAAACACTGAGAGGACGCTTCAGCGCCTTTGACGGTTGGGTTTCAGTAGGTGGTTTAAAAAAGGAATTTAAAAAGATCCTGAAAGCCAAACGGTTGATCATGATCAGCAGCGGCACTTCCTGGCATGCTGCTTTGGTTGGAGAATACCTGATTGAAGAATTGGCGAGGATACCTGTTGAGGTTGAATACTCTTCTGAATTCAGGTACAGAAACCCTATCATCTCCAAAAGAGATGTGGTGGTTGCCATCTCCCAAAGCGGAGAAACGGCAGACACACTGGCTGCTCTTGAATTGGCCAATTCACGCCATGCTACCACATACGGGATTGTGAATGTAGTCGGGTCTTCCATTGCCAGAGCTACAAAAACCGGATCATACACTCATGCCGGACCTGAAATCGGAGTAGCTTCCACTAAGGCGTTTACTTCACAGGTGGCCATGCTGACACTCGTGGCACTGAGTTTAGCACAGGAAAGGGGAACGCTTTCCAGAAGCTTCACGATGCAAATACTGACAGAACTGGAAAATATTCCAAAAAAAATAGAAAGAGTGTTGGCAAATGCCGACAAAATCAAATATGTAGCCTCTGAGATCAAGGACGCTACCAATGCCCTGTATCTCGGAAGGGGTTATAATTTTCCAATAGCCCTCGAAGGCGCACTCAAACTGAAAGAAATTTCCTACATCCACGCTGAGGGATACCCGGCTGCGGAAATGAAACATGGCCCCATAGCGTTGATCGATGAAAATATGCCGGTCATTATCATTGCAACCAACAACAGCGCACACGGTAAGATCATCAGTAATATTCAGGAAATCAAAGCAAGAAAAGGTGTGGTGATATCCATTGTGAATGAAGGTGATGAAGTAATTAAAGCCCTTTCGGATTATTCCATAGAGATCCCGGAGATCGTTGAACCACTTTCACCCATTTTATCCGTGATCCCGCTGCAGCTGCTGGCATACTATATTGCCGTTATGCGTGGATGCAACGTGGATCAACCAAGGAATTTAGCTAAATCTGTAACTGTAGAATAAAGAATTCGTAGATGATGAACACACATTTAAACATGGAGTACAACTCCGAAAGACCCCCAATGGTCATTTCTGAATATGGCAGAACCATTCAGGAACTGGTACAACATGCCCAAAAAATCGAAAATCCGGAAGAAAAACAAGCGTATTTTAACGAAATCATTGAAATTATCACCCGGATGAATACAGAAGGCAAAAAAACTACAGAATATAAGGAAAAAGTCTGGAGGCACCTGTTTAAAATCGCCAACTATGATCTGGATGGAGTCATGATGCCTAACGGAGAAATCCCTCAGCCAAAAGTTTCAAATTTTAAGCCACCCAGAGTTGATTATCCTGAATCAGAGACCAAATTCAGACATTACGGTCACCTCATTCATAAAATGATCGATAAAGCCCTGGAAATGGAAGTCGGACCGATGAGAATGGAATTTACCATTATCATCGCATCTTTTATGAAAATGGCTTATAAAACATGGAGTCCTGAACATTACATGAACGAAAACATGATCAGACTCGACCTGGAAACTCTTTCCAGAGGTCAATTGATGCTGCCCGATGATATTTCCATTGATGTTTTGTACAATAACAATGCACTGAAAAAGAAAAAGCAAAGTTATTTGTACCAGGAAGTACCAAAAGCAAAAAAGAAAAGGAAAAAATAGCCAATTCTTATTGAATGGACCAACTTGAGCGCTATATTGAATCGCTGATTTTTGCTGCTGATCAGGCTATTACGGAACAGGAAATCTCCGATACTTTATTTAAATTGTTTGAGTCCAGGTTACAGGCAACAGACATACAAAAAGCCATTGCCGGGCTAAGGGAAAAATATGCAGCTGATGATTTTGCTTTTGAACTGGTGGAGATCTCCAATGGTTTCCAATTCATGACCAAAGGTGCTTATCATCATGTGGTCAGTGAATACCTGAAGCAACTTTCCAAAAAAAGACTTTCCGGTGCTGCGCTTGAGACATTGTCCATCATCGCCTATAAACAACCGGTTACCAAACCGGTGATTGAACAGATCCGCGGAGTAAGTTCCGATTATTCTATCCAAAAATTGCTGGAAAAAAATCTGATTGAAATCCACGGTAGAGATGAAGGACCGGGCAAACCTTTGTTATACGCCACATCAGCCAGATTCATGGATTATTTTGGCTTGAGATCCATGCAGGATTTACCGATCCTGAAGGATTTTAAGGAGGTTGAGAATCAGGTTGGTGTTGAAGACAGTTCTCTTGAAGAAGAATGATGAGATGTCTGTATTTCTACTCCATAATGAAGAAGTGATCTTTCCACATCCTGAAATGGCCGGCGAAGATGGTCTGCTGGCAGTAGGAGGAGATCTTTCGCAGGAACGGTTGTTGAGCGCCTATCGGTTCGGAATATTTCCATGGTACAGTGAAGAAGACCCGATCCTGTGGTGGTCACCTGATCCGAGGGCAGTGGTTTTTCCAGGCAAGGTGATCGTTTCCAAAAGTATGCGGCAGGAGATGAAAAAATTCCGGTTGACTATAGACAAATCATTTGAACAGGTTATAAGTGCCTGTAGCACAACGCCAAGGCAGGGACAAGATGGAACCTGGATCACTGATGAAATGATCCGGGCATACATGCAACTTCACCATTCCGGTTTTGCACACTCTTTTGAGGTATGGCGGGACGGAAATTTGGTCGGTGGGTTATACGGAATATCTCTGGGCAAATGCTTTTTTGGAGAATCGATGTTCAGCCTCGTTTCCAATGCTTCGAAGTATGCATTTATACGATTGAGCGAGGTGTTGAAGGAAAGAGATTTCCGGATCATAGACTGCCAGGTTCCCAATGACCACCTTACGCGCATGGGGTGCGGAATCATGAAGCGAGCTGAATTCCTTCAGATACTCAGGCAAAACAATCTTGAACCCACATTCAGGGGTAGCTGGAGCGGATGGGTGTGATGATTGAAACTATTTCGACACCATCACCGAAGCGCTGACAATTTTAGGACTGGGATTTGAGTTACTGCACACTTCTTCAAATTCAATATCCTTAAAATGCATGGTATAGGGTGCTTTAACAAACACCTTGTTAGTCAATTCGCTGCTCCCAATAGTTGTATCTAATGTGACCCCATCCATATTGGCATGGAAAATCAAATACATTTCACCTGCCCAAAAGCAATTCCAAAAACATGGACAAAACCCGTTGATCAAGTTTTTTACTTCAAAATAGTTGTCATCCGGAAAACAGTATTTTCCACATGGTTTAATGGTAAAATATTCTCCATATTCCACATCCACAATATTGCAATCCTGTTTTGTGCAGGCACCAATCAACATCATTGAACCTAAAGCAATTGCAAAAATCAACTTGTTCATAAAATTCCATTTTTCAAGTAAGACTGATTTTTAACCATAATGGTTGGCCTTCGCATATTGAATATTAGCAAAACCTATTCGCAATTACGTAAAACCGACTTAATAAGCTTAAACGCACGTAGATGGATACAATCTATCCTGGCTTTTTATGTGATTATTACGATCTTTGTACTTATATACTTTGAGGGATGATTTTGAGGAATGTTTTTATAACAGCAATATTTTTATTGAATTCAGGCTTTGGAGTTTGCCAGGAATTGAATGAAAAGATATTTGATCCTGGTGTGACAGGTGATAAAGTGTCCAGTTTCGGGATGGTTGCCCAAATAAGAAGCCAGGATGTTGCGGCTTTGATCCAAAGAAATCTTAAAAACCCGGTAATAAAGGGGTCTACTCCTGAAGTGGGTATCCTGATGCATTCCAACGAAACCATCACCAAAGAAAGGCTTACTAAAGTCATAGTTACTCCTGCAAAGGCTGCCTATGATGAGATCAGGAGAATTCCCCGGACAGTCACCCAAACCATTAAAATCGGAGAAAAAACCATCGAATGCATTGGCAGAATTTTTAGCGGCAAGTCATGCAAAGAAGATATTTTCAAGGAAATAAAACAGATCGTTTATGATGAGGTCAAAGTAAGGGTGCCTGCAGCGGAGGCAGTTTATCAGGATGTGATGGTTCCGGTGATCGAATTAAATCAAACCCTGATCCCGCTTAGGGGAAAATTTGATTATACGGCGAACCTTGATCAACTGGAAATGCATTTTAACAAAAACAGGTTTACACTCACGGGTTTATTTGACATCAATATCAAAACAATTGTTTCAGTTGCACTATTGCCTCAGTCCATCAAACCCAGAGGAAGCTTCAATTCAACTTTTAAAATCCGCATCACCGAAACAGGCTTGATCCAGCTCTTGCCTGATGGCGCAGTCAAAATCAGTCAAGCTGCATCTAAACTTGAGTTTGTGGAAGTTTTTGGATCTGATTTTGTGGTCAATTCAGTCAAAACCGGCGCAAAAAGCACGTCGGTAACCGAATATTTCATGGATGCAGCCGGTGATGAGATCAACAAAAAACTTGGCAAGACTTTAGAAGATGTGATCGATAAAGAAATCAAGAAATTCAACCTGAAAAGTTTTGCTCAAAATATGCTCAAAGATCTGGATAAACCCATTCAGCTCAATGAAAATGCCCTTTTTTATCCCAATGTGACAGGATTATTTGTTGCTCCGCCTTTAGGAAGTACCGAAGGCAAAACCAATCTGCTGACCATACGATTTGGTGTGACCCTTCAGCCTTTTGTTACGTTTGAAGCTACTCCGGCAGCTTTTCCTTCCAAAAATGAATTGATCCATTTCGGAACAGAGATCAACACAAGGGAAGGGATCGATATCTCCATGCTTGGGTTTATGTCTTATGATTACATTTCCCAACAATTGATACCGTATATCGATGAAATCAATCAGGAAAATGAAAAGGAATTGATCGTCCGGAATTATCTTGCTGCCAACCCCAGGGCAAATTTTCTTGGCAATGATAAAATGAATCTTACTGTGGACCTCATCAGAAAAAAAAGTGGTAAAAAGATCGGATATGTAAGCTTAAATACTACGTTGACAGCCAACACACCGGACACTACTATTTGTACAAAAGTGACGGATATAAAGGTAAAAACAAGCGATTTTGGGATTTTTCTGATCAAAGGAATTCTCAAAAAAACGCTCAGAAAAGAAGCTGAAGAAAATGCCTGTATTTCTTTCGGGGAAGAAGTCCGTGAAGTGGCGGCTGAACTGGATGACAAACTTTTTATCAAAACACCTTTGGGCGATATAGTGGGAGTAACTCATGCATTGACCATCGACCATATTTCCGTGCAAGAAGCACATATTTTTCTTAAATTCAATCTTTCAGGTTCTCTTCGATTTTTCAGAAAAGAAAAATGAAAGATTTGGAAGAAAAAAAACATTCTTTTTCCTGTTGATATTCAGATATATGCAAATTTCTTTCTTGCCTCAAAACCAGTTTCCATTGTACTCCTGAAAGGTATTATTTTAATATTAGTTTTATCTTTGCATACTCAGAATTTCTGAATCCTTGTTTAAGATTGATCATGGTTTTGAGATAAAAAGGAAGATAATGGAAAAATTATTTAAGTTGATAGTTTCGACCTTGCTTTTATTGGGCTTGCTTTCAATCAGTGGTTGTCAACTCATTGATTTGAATCCTCCAAACGGGGGGAAAGTGGATATTTACCTGTTGAAAACATGGCACAAAGCGCAGGATTCAGAAAGGATCGTGGAGGAAAAAACCATTGAATTATATGATGAACCGCTGATCGGTTATGATGAGATCATTTTGTACGATCAGGAAAATTTTAGCTTTAAGCTGATGGAATCTGCCCGTCAGAAAATAATCAATATGGAAAACTTCGGCCATCGCCTGGCTTTTGCGGTAACGGTCAATGATTCCATAGTATATACTGGCTATTTCTGGGCATCTTTTTCGTCCTCCATATGTGATTGGGTGGTCATTGACCCTCTTTCTGTGCACTTCAGTGAAATCATGCCTGTCAGATTGGGATACCCCGGGTTGCTTCCGGAATTCAATATACCGGATAAACGAAATGATCCTTCGATCATCCAAATTTTCAAAGACGGCAAAAAGTTGAAGCGATAAACTCATTATCAAACAATAAATTGAAAGATCAATTAACACTGAACAAACTACTGATGGGAGCAAAATTGTACGGATTAGCGATTGTTTTTATTTTTTACAGTATAAAAATTTGTGCACAGAGATTGCCTGATTTCCTGGTTGGCACGTGGAAAATGGAAGAAAGTGACCATTTTGAACAATGGACCAGGCTCAATGACCAACAAATGAAGGGTGTTTCCTACAAGTTGGCAAATGGTGAAATGCAGGTAACAGAGTATCTTGAAATACTAAAAAAAGATGGCCATCTTACATATTCAGCTACCGTTCCAGGTCAAAACAGCGGAGAAACCGTCGTTTTCAGCGCAATAGCAACGGACAGCATTTATGTCTTTGAAAATGCCGCACATGATTTTCCAAAATATATCAGTTACTGGTTAAACGGGAAAAACAAGATGACAGCCCGCATTGGAGACGGAAATAAAGAGCTGGAATTTAATTTTACTTCATCAGAAAGTGCATCTACAAAAAATGACGCAAAAACTGAGCAAAACAAAACGTTATTTTCAGTCAGCGGCGAATTCTGGACCAGACCGGAATACAGGGATGGATATTCCAAATTGCCATTGCCTGACTCAAAAGGATTGCTCTTTGTGCCCAACCGAAGCAGATTGATCATTGCCCATCAAACAGGGAAGATCACTTCAAAATTTGTAGTTCAGGACGCCCGGGTTTTTGGACAGACCAAATTGATCAACAGCTCGGATAATGCAGCCACCAATGTTTTCGAAGCATGGTTAAAATACGATTTTACCCCGGAATTCTCCCTGAAAACAGGTCGTCAGATGCTCAATTACGGGGACAAAAGGCTGATCAATGACCGTAACTGGAATGTGAATGGTGCTTCGTACGATGTTATGATGCTCCAATACACCAAAAATCAGGGAAAAGCTAATTTTTTTGAAGGTCACCTGGCCTTTGGTTCCGGAGCAAATGGTTATAGTCAGATCTTTGCGGAGGATTACAAGGTCAATAATCATAAATATTTAAGTTTTTTGTGGCTCAGTAAAAAATTTTCTGAAAACATCCAATTCAACTTTCTCGATGTATTGACAGGCAACCAGGAAGCAGGTACACAGCATACCATTCATTGGTTGAATACGATCGGGATCAATCCGATTTTTAAAACGGGGAATTTTGGGATGGAAGGAAGCGCTTATTATCAAAAAGGGAAGACCATCACCGGCAAGCAAGCGGAAGCATTTATGTGGTCAGCTAAAGTGTTTTATTTCAGCCAAAAATTCAGGCTGGATCTTGGAATCGATTATTATTCAGGAAAAAATACGGATGATCTGACTGATCAGGTCAGCACGTTCAATCCGCTGAATTACGCAGGACATGGTTATCTCGGGGAAATGGATCATTTTGTGACGATTCCGTCTGCAGGCCTTCAGGATCATTATTTTAAGGTCAACTGGTATTTCAATAAGCAGCTTGCTGCGAAACTTGATCTGCATTGGTTTGATTTCGCGCATACGCAATCCAACCCGTCAGATCCGGAACAAATACTGGGAAGGCACGCAGGTAAAGAGATGGATTTCAATATCAGTTACAGGCAGTCAAAAGAAGTGCAGTTTACTTTTGGGTATTCATTCTTCCTGCCAACGGAGGATTACGAACGATACAACAGGATCATTCCCGGTGAAAGCAGGTTTGCCCAATGGGCCTATCTTTCTTTGCTGTTCAAACCGACATTATTTGAATACAAAACAAAATAATTACCTGAATTTGGATATCATAACAAGGTTTTCTAAACAACTTTAGTTTATTTCGGTTTAAATACCACCATAAAGTATTAAATAAAATCAAGATGGCGACAAATGAATTTCAGAAAGCGGCAAAGTTCAGCTACACAGGCAGCATTGATTATGCTCCATCCGCAGTAGTATCCAAACATGTTGTAAAAAAGGATACGGGCAATATAAGTCTTTTTGCATTTGACAAAGGAGAAGGACTGAGTGAGCATACCGCGCCGTTTGACGCAGTGGTGGAGATAGTGGATGGGAAGGCAGATATCATCATCAACGGGGTATCCAATATCCTGGAAGTAGGAGAGACCATTATCATGCCAGCTAATGTTCCGCACGCCCTACATGCCGTGGAACGTTTTAAAATGGTATTGACGATGATCAGATCCGGTGTTTTGTCATTAAGTGTATAGATCTATTTAGATTTGTTCCAATCAGTTCGCAGAGTATTTACATATAGTGTACAAAGTTGGGTGTTTAGATAAAAGACAAATTAGTATTTATTACATTTGGCTATTATTTTAACAAAATATACCTTGCGATGAGAAAGTTAATATTATTAATGAATGTATTGATGATAATGGCGTTGTTATCATGTACCAATACAAAACAAGCTGAACCAGGCAATAATTCTCCAGGAATTACTGAACACAAAGGTCAGGCTTCAGTTGAAGATACTGAATCAGCTGCCAACGCGTTAACAGTTGCAAAATCATTGCCCGATTTTACTACACTTGTAGCGGCAATAGAAGCAGCGGGAGTTGAGGATGCTGTTGTCAATGCTGGTCCGCTTACCGTATTTGCCCCGACAAACGCAGCATTTGACAAGTTGCCAAAAGGAACTGTTGAGGACTTGCTTAAATCTGAGAATAAGTCAAAATTGGCTTATATTCTAACTAACCACGTTGCACCTGCAAATTATCCGGATGTTCAGCTTATCAAAGAGGCTGAAAAAGGTAGAAAGTTGTATATGGCTTCTGGCCAATACCTGGAAGTCAAAAAGACAGATGAAGGAATTTCGGTAGGAGGAACAAAGATTCTCAAAACGGTAAAAGTCAGCAATGGCTGGATCCACGTAATAGATGATGTACTTGTACCGGTTGAATAATAATCAGAAAATCAATTTAATTAACAAGATCTTTCTATAAAATTTTTAACATGCATAAAATACTTTATTTATTACTATTTATAGCGTTTAGCGTTTTTGTTTCGTGTGGAACGAAGGAAAATAAAACCGCAACCAACGATATAAATTCAACGAATACGACTACAGAAACTCAAGATCCAAAAATAGATAAAGGAGTAGGCCCCATAACATCAGTCACTCTTGAAGAAACAATTGATAGTGTAATGGTGAAAAAAGGGAAAGAAGTTTTCGATGCAAAATGTACTGCTTGTCATAAAGTCGATAAGACATATATCGGCCCAAGCCCAAAGGGAATATTGGAAAGAAGGTCTCCGGAGTTTGTTATGAATATGATTTTGAATCCGGAAAAAATGATCGCTGAAAATGAATTAACCAAACAACTGGTTGCAGAATTTAACGGAGCAATAATGGCTAATCAAAATTTGACTGAAGAAGAAGCCCGGGCTGTGTTGGAATATTTCAGAACTCTTTAGGACTTTAATATTCTTAAAGCAATTAAAAGGCTCAAAATTAAATTAATATGAGGATCAATCAGGCTTCATTATAAATAAAGCTGAATAGTTTCCTTCATAAATTTGCATAATTACAGAAAGAAAAAAAACTATATACATGAAAACAAACATCAATATTTTTTTTGCAGCTATGGTCATTTCACTGATTTTTGTAGGTTGCAGTAAAAAAAATAGTAACAATAATGCAGGAGCTTTAACCGGTGATGCCGCAGAAAGAGTTTACGTTAAACCGGGTGAACATGATGAATTTTATGCTTTTATCTCAGGTGGTTTTAGTGGACAGTTAGCTGTGTACGGAATACCTTCAGGCAGATTATTTAAAGTGATCCCGGTTTTTTCAGTTGATGGTGAAAAAGCTTATGGTTTTAATGAAGAAACCAAACCAATGCTCCAAACTTCACATGGGTTTGTACCCTGGGACGATGCTCACCATCCCGATCTATCACAGACAAAAGGTGAAATTGATGGCAGATGGTGCTTTATCAATGGAAACAACACGCCAAGAATTGCAAGAATAAGTTTAGAAACATATGAAACTGAAGAGATCATAGAGATACCCAATAGTGCGGGTAATCACAGTTCCTCATTTGTGACTGAAAATACAGAGTATGTTGTGGCCGGAACTAGATTTTCTGTTCCTATACCTCAAAAAGATATGCCGATAAAAGACTATAAAAGCAATTTTAAAGGTGCTATTTCTTTTATCAAGGTAGATCCCCAAAAAGGTGAAATGAATATTGAATTCCAGGTATTAATGCCAGGTTTTAATTATGATCTTGCGCATCCGGGAAGGGGAAAATCTCATGGATGGGTGTTTTTCACAACTTACAATACAGAAGAAGCAAATTCATTACTCGAGGTTAATTCTTCACAAAATGACAAAGATTTCATTGCCGCGATAAACTGGCAAAAAGCTGAAGAATACATAAAAGCCGGAAAATTTAAAACAATGCCTGCCAATTACGCTCACAATGTCTATGATGAAGCTACCCATACAGCTACATCAAAAATGAAAAAAGAAGTCCGGGTTTTGGATCCGGCAGATTGTCCGGGTCTGGTTTATTTTATGCCAACACCTAAATCACCACACGGATGTGATGTTGATCCATCAGGAGAATACATCGTAGGAAGCGGCAAACTTGCAGCTTCGCTAACTGTACATTCATTTACAAACATGAAAAAGGCAATTGATGCAAAGGCATTTGACGGAGATGCATATGGAATTCCAATCTTAAAATACGAAAAAACCATTGCGGGGGAGGTTAAACAACCTGGATTAGGTCCCTTACATACTGAATTTGACGGTAAAGGGAATGCATATACTACTTTCTTTATTTCTTCTGAAGTAGTGAAATGGAAACTGGGTACCTGGGAGGTCATTGACAGAAAGCCTACATATTATTCTGTTGGACACCTTATGATTCCAGGAGGTAATTCACAGAAGCCATTTGGTAAATATCTTGTGGCAATGAATAAAATAACAAAAGACAGATATTTACCAACAGGGCCAGAAGTCACACAATCTGCCCAACTTTATGATATTTCCGGAGAAAAAATGGAATTATTGCTGGACTTTCCTACAGTGGGCGAGCCTCATTACGCAGCAGGATGCCCTGCTTCTTTGCTCGAAGCAAGATCTAAGAAATTCTATAAACTGGAAGAAAACAAACATGCTTATGCAACTAAAGCGGAAAAGGACGCCAAAGTTGTAAGAAAGGGAAAAGAAGTACATATATATATGACCATGATCAGAAGTCATTTCGCACCAGATAATATTGAAGGCATTAAAGTAGGCGACAAAGTATTTTTTCATGTAACCAATCTTGAACAAGATTACGATGTGCCTCATGGAATTGCAATGATCGGGGCAAATACATCTGAACTTTTGATCATGCCTGGACAAACGGAGACATTTGTCTGGGAACCTAAACAAGTTGGAGTATGGCCGTTCTATTGTACTGACTTTTGTAGTGCATTACATCAGGAGATGCAGGGTTATGTCAGGGTATCACCCGGGAATTCCAATATTGAGTTGACCTGGACACTGGATGGTGAGACATTAAATTGATATTTGATGATAAAATAGGTTTTTTGTATGGTGTTTTGAAATGAGTATAATGTACTTTGTATTTGTTTTGAAACACCAATTTTTTAGAAATTATTGAAATGAAAACATCAAGGATTTTAATGGTTAGCGGAGCATTGCTTTTGTTGACTCTTTTTGTCTTTCCACTGTGGAATATTACACTTGAAGCGCCACAATATCCTGTGCCGCTGGGAATGAATATTCATATCAACAAACTTTCTGATGACAATCCCAATGATTTGCAGAATATCAACCTCATGAATCATTATGTTGGTATGAAGGATATTCCTGATCACATGAAAGAGTTTGAGTTTTTTCCATTTGTTGTGATATTTATGGTAATTATCGGAGTTCTGATAGGATTAAAGGCAAACTACAAGTGGTTTTTTGTCTGGTTTATAGCAATGATAGTTCTTGGGACATTGGGAATGTATGATTTTTATTTATGGGAATACGATTATGGACATAACTTAAACCCACATGCGGCCATAAAATTTACAAATGATGATGGAAGTCCTATGGCCTATCAACCACCATTGATAGGTACAAAAACTATTTTAAATTTTACGGCACATTCATATCCCAAAATAGGTGCATATTTTTTAGCGATTGGAATGTTCTTATCTTTAGCGGCTTATATTAAGGGCTATTTAAAAATTAAAAGTGACCGGTACATTAAGTAAAACAGAAAAGTATAAGTAGTTCATGTCAATAATATTTACAAGAAGATTTTTAAAGCTGACAGTTATTTGGGTTTCAATTTTTGCATTTGTATCAGCATGTAATATTAAACCTGAACCTATTCAATATGGTTACGATGAATGCAGTTATTGTAAAATGACCATAGTTGATAAAGCTCATTCAGCCCAACTTGTTACGAAAAAGGGGAAACAATATAAATATGATGCCATCGAATGCCTGGTATGGAATATTAATGAAGTTCCGGAATTGGCATTAAACAGTATTTTACTGGTTGCTGACTACCAGAGTCCAGGAGATTTGCTGCCAGCCGAAGAAGCTGCCTACATCATTTCTACCGGCATTAAGAGTCCGATGGGCGCTAATTTATCGGCTGTAGAAAATGTCCAAAGAGTTGATTCCCTCCTCCAACACTTCAAAGGGAACAAATATAATTGGGAGCAACTTTTAGAGGTCTTATCAGAATGATATGATCAGAATTATTTTAATATTCACCTTTCTTATTACAATGAATGGATTACAAGCCAAGGTAATCGAAGTATGTATTACATGTAGCATAAAAACAATAAAAGAAGGGATTAGACAAGCAGCTGATAATGATGTTGTGCTGGTGAAAAAGGGAACTTACCGAGAATATAATATAGAAGTAAGAAAGCCTTTAATCATCAGAAGCCAGGGAGGAGCTGTTATCGATGCACTTACGAAAGGTCATGTTTTTCAGGTATTTAGCGACCAGGTAACCATAGAGGGCTTTCATTTCAAAAATGTGGCGCACAGTTACACAAAGGAATATGCGGCGGTCCTTCTTTTTAAAAGCAATCATTTTAAAGTGCGCAACAACAGTTTTGAAAAGATTTTTTTCGGAGTTTTGGCAGAAAAATCAAAAAACGGATTTATAAAAGGGAATATTATTCGAGGTATTGCCCGGGATGAAGCCGGATCAGGCAACGGAATTCATCTTTGGCATTGTGAAAACATTGTGGTTGAGAAGAACAAAATTTCCGGAATGCGGGATGGTATTTATCTCGAGTTTGTTGAAAAAAGTAAAATCCTGAGCAATAAAAGTGAAAACAATATAAGATACGGCTTGCACTTCATGTTTTCCAATGATGATGAGTATCACCACAACACATTCAATAACAATGGAGCAGGGGTTGCAGTTATGTTTTCCAAGAGGATCAACATGACAAAAAATGTATTTTATAACAATTGGGGGCCATCTTCTTACGGTGTGCTGTTGAAAGAGATTTATGATGCCACGATCGAACAAAATATTTTCCGGGAAAACACTACCGGAATATATCTTGAGGGCAGCACCAGGATTAATTATGAACGAAATAATTTTATAAAAAACGGTTGGGCTGTAAAAGTTGTGGGTTCATCTTATAACAATATATTCACAAAAAACAATTTTTTGCACAATTCATTTGATGTGTCCTATAACAGTAAAATCAATGACAATTCATTTGAAGGGAATTACTGGAGTTCCTATACCGGATATGATCTCAACAGTGATGGCATCGGGGATGTGCCTTTCAGACCGGTCAAACTATTTTCTTATGTTGTAAATAAAACACCTGAAACTATTATTTTACTGCGCAGCCTGTTTGTTGATATTATTAACTTTTCTGAAAGGGTGAGCCCCGTATTTACCCCGGATGATCTGTCTGATGAAAAACCTTTAATGAAGCCTGTAAAATGATCACAATAAAGAATTTAATTAAAAATTACGGCAAGCTCGAAGTAATAAAGGGTATGGATTTGGTCATTAAATCCGGAGGAATTTTTGCCATTCTTGGTCCGAACGGATCAGGAAAAACCACACTGATCAAAAGCATTTTAGGAATGGTCATCCCAAATCAGGGGGAAATAAAAGTAGACGGCTGTAGTGTGATAAAAAAACATGAATACAGAAAAGAAATCGATTATTTACCACAGTTCGCAAATTTTCCCAATAACCTAACAGTCCGGGAATTGATCAAAATGGTGAAAGATCTGAGGAATAAACCTACGAGAGAAGATATGTTGATCGGACTTTTTGGATTAGAGGATTTTCTCAATAAGAAACTCGGGAATCTTTCGGGAGGTACAAGGCAAAAAGTCAATCTGGTTCTTGCTTTCATGTTTGATAGTTCACTGGTCATTCTTGACGAACCAACTTCCGGTTTAGATCCTGTTTCTTTAATCCGTTTGAAAAAACTCATTCTGGAAGAAAAAGCAAGAGAAAAGACGGTATTGATCACTTCGCATATCATGGATTTTGTTGAAGAAATTTCTGATGAGATCGTTTTTCTGCTTGATGGGAAGATTTATTTCCAGGGAACCGCGAATGAACTCAAGAACCAAACGAAAGAGCATGATCTGGAGCATGCAATTGCAGCAATTTTAATGAAATAGTATGTTTAAAATCATTAAATATAGTTTTTATGACCTGATGCGTAGCCGGTGGAGCTATGTGTATTTCGTTTTTTATCTTGCTTTGGGTTTTGTATTATTATTTTTAAACAATGATGTTTCTAAAGCGGTCATCACACTAATGAACATCATTGTCGTATTAACACCTCTGATCGGCACTATTTTCGGAGTGATGTATTATTACAATTCAAGGGAATTTACCGAACTGTTACTGGCTCAGCCTATCAGAAGAGCCACCATTTTCATTGGACAATACCTGGGTCTGTCACTTTCACTTTCCATAAGTCTCGTTCTTGGACTTGGCATTCCCTTTGTCCTTTATGGAGCTATTCAGACTACCGCAATTTTTAATTTTCTCTCGTTGTTACTTACCGGAATGTTTCTTTCTTTTATTTTTGTTGGTATATCCTTTATCATAGCACTTAAGAACGAGAACAAAATAAAAGGATTTGGCTTTGCCATAGTGATGTGGCTCCTGCTTGCCATAATTTATGATGGTCTTTTTCTTATTACTTTATTAGTTTTTGATGAATATCCTCTTGATAAGTTCTCGTTAGTGGCCACAGTGTTCAATCCGATTGACCTTTCAAGGATCTTGATCTTGCTGAAGCTGGATATATCCGCGCTTATGGGTTATACCGGGGCTGTTTTTGAAAAATATTTCGGAACACAACTTGGGTTATTTCTTTCCTATCTTTCTTTGACTTTATGGGTTATTTTGCCTGCCTGGGCTATAGTGAAGATTTCAGGGAGAAAGGATTTTTAGAGTTTTTTTGGTCGTTTTTCAATTTTATTATTTAAAGAAGTTGGTTGATTAATAAAGCAAATGCATTTTAAGAGCGAAAAACCCTATGCTCCATTCCATTTGGATGAATTTGATCATTCGTGTAATGAAAGGTTGTAGTCATTCGAAATTCAAGCGGACATTTTTAATAATTTGAAAAAATTCAATGCGATATTGTATGTCAGCTTGAAAAGATAAATATGTGGTATATTCAATTAATATAGTAATATAATTATTATAATAAATAATATTAAAATATAATAAAATCTTATTAAACACCAATATATATTGTCAAATAATTTAATTATCAAAACTATAATATAATATTAATTTTATAAACAAAATATAAGACTATTAAAATTTAAATATCAAATATTATGTCTTATAAAAGACAAAATGATATTATTACAAATAATAAATTGTATGTTTAGTTTTATAATTTTATTTTTGAAAAGCAATTTGCACAGTTATTAGTAGACAGGTAAATTAAATATTTAGGAATATGAACACAAAATACTGGCTATTTGGACTGATTATTACGCTAATAATGGGTTGTTCTCCCCAAATGAATAATGGAAAAATTAACAATCAGAAAATAGGATCAACAATGAGTACAATAGAAAAAAACAAACAAGTAGTTCGACAATTTTATGAAGAAGGATGGAATAACCGGAATTTTGAGATAGTACAGAAAACGCATTCTGAAAAATGGATTCATCATGATCATTCTAACCCCAATGACATCGGAGGAGGCCCCGAAGGCAATATAAAAAGAATGAAAGACTTAGTTGAGGCATTTCCGGATTTAAAATTTTCAATAGATGAAATGGTTGCTGAAGGTGATAAAGTTGTGGTTCGATTCGTTGCTTCCGGAACCCATAAAGGACAGTTTGGACCGCTTCCTGCTACTAACAGAAGCGTCAGTATGACAGGTTACATCACACACAGAATTGAAAACAGTAAAATTATTGAAGACTGGGTAGTCAGAGACACCTATGGTCTTATGATACAACTTGGAGTAATTAATCCGGGAAAAAAATAGAAAATCATAATAACCATTTGGCAATACCAAAAGTGGGGATAATTGGTTTTGTTTAGGCATAAGTGCCAAAAATTCACAACCTTCTTCAAAATTAAACCCAAGAATTCTAAAGTTGTTTCTTTTCATTTGTGATCACAAATAACTCAAAATAATGATTTGAATTATCTTATCAATCGTTAACAAATAGACAGGTTATTTTTCGTAACGGGCTGGAATAAACATGGATTAAGCGATGGCCTACCGAATCTATTCAAAAATAAATAAAACATTATAGTATTGGAAATAATTTATAAATTATAAAAAATATAATATATCTCAATAATGAATGTCATTTGTTCAAATTCGGATATTAGTTAAGATTAATGGAAATGAAATAATTAATGTTAAAACTATAATAGAATTATTATTGATTTAATAAAAATATCTAAAATACATGAAATCAAAATTCATAATTAAATTTTTTGTAGTAATAATTTTTGCTTGGGCAATTAATAATATTAAAGCATTTACTCAATTGCCAAATTATATGTGGGCTATAAACTCAACCGGAGATATTTTCGAATCAGTTAAGTCAGTAACTGATAATTATGGAAATATTTATACAGTGGGAACATTCATAGGTACAGTCAATTATGGAGACTTCACCTTAACATCGAAAAGTATTGCGTCTGATATCTTTATTGTTAAGTATAATCAAAATGGTGATATTCTTTGGGCTAAAAGTTTTGGAGGGAGTAAAATTGATGTAGTTAAAGATTGCGTTATTGATTATGAGGGAAACTTATATTTAATCGGATATTTTAATAGTGAAACTCTTGAAACAGGTAGCACAATCCTTTCTCCTTTTATAGGCTGGGATTTACTCGTTATTAAACTTAACCAGACTGGGAATGTTTTATGGTCAAGAAATTTTGGTGGAGATGGTCATGAATATGGACTGAGTTGTGCAATTTTACCAAATGGCAATATTATTCTTTCTGGTGAATTTTATGGAGAATTAATGCATTTTGGGAGTGTACTTACAAACAACCAAAATTGCGGTACACAGTTTTATGCTGAACTTGAACCTGATGCGGACATCGTGAGTGCTTTCACCATTCAAGAATGCAATGATATTTATAAGACTTCTGGTTTAAAGTGTATTTCAAGTGGAACAAGTTGTAAATTTTATCTATTAGGAAGCGATAACAATAAAAAGGTTGTTTTTTTACATGAATTAGGATGTGGAGGTATTCCCAATTATAATTTATTAAACATGTCCACTTCTAATGACGGAGAGGTGTATATAGTAGGTGCAGCAATAGATCCCATTGGTAGTATTTATGTTTGGGGAAGATTCGATAGTCATAGTTTAGAGGTTTCTGCAAGTGGTTCAACCAATAAAGTAAAATTAATAAATAAAAGTAATTTTAAGACTAATGATATTTTTCTTCTTAAAATATCATATGAACACAAATTGTTATGGGCAAGGAGTTTTGGAAGCTTAGATTATGATAATATTTATTCCTGTTCAATAAAGAATAATGGCGGTATTTTTATAACAGGTACTTTTGGTCTACCTAGTATTCTTTTTGACAACTTTGAACTTGAACATGATGCTACTCTCGTTGGTGATATTTTTACAGTGGAGTTAGATAACAATGGAAATGTAAATTGGGCAACATCTTCAAAGGCAACAGGATTTTTTGATCCTAAAAATACAATAGATAAAAATGATAATTTATACCTATATGGAGAGTACACAGGTGAATGTACTTTCGGGAATTTTACACTTGATAATGCAATCGGAGGTTATTCTTTTATTTGTAAATTAGGAATTACTTCATCCGTTGAAAAAATAAATTCTGATAGTGAAGTATTAATAATTCCAAATCCAAATCAAGGCAATTTTGTAATAAAAGTACCAGGAGATTCGAAATATAATAAAATTGAAATAATTAATTTAGAGGGTAAAATATTGTGGACACAAAGACTCAAGGAGATTATTGAAGAGCATACCATCACACTTCCAGCTTATATTCAAAATGGAACTTACATCATCAAACTAAGTAATATCAGTGGAAAACAATTGTATAGGAAAATAATTCTATATAATTAAATTTTTATAGGCAAAAATTTATTAAATCAATATAATTAAATTGCAAAAACTAACTTCTACAATAGGATTAATTGGATTTGTCCTCATTATAATTGGGTTATTCAATAAAAGTAAAACAGTTGGTAACCGTGTAATGAAAATAGGTTCAATTATAATGGCAATTGCTATACTTTTAGATTGCTCACTTGGTTTTTATGATGGATTTACAGGCTATTCTCAACGTGATTGACTAAATAATTTAATTCATAATTTATGTTCGTTTCAAAGACAAAGCAAAGTTATTCTTCTGTAACCAAATCAAGAGTTAGTTAATAGAGCTCTATAATATTTAGGTCATGATAATTCTTATGGAAAGAATATTAATTATTTTATGACATATTTAATATACGTATAAATTGAAATATAGAAAGAATAGATTTTAGTTAAATTATGAATTACAAAGAAGATATTACAACATACCTGCTTATTAATTAGAATATCATTCTTAACAAGAAGAAAACCCATATTAAAATTACGATTTTATGCAGCTAATCTGTTTTTGATTATTTTAATTTACTTTTTATCAGAGTTAACTGATTATGGTTCATTATTTGTTTTGGCGGTATTGTGCTATTTGATTCCGGATCTTTATTCTATTTATTGGTTGAATAAATGTGGGGATTGGGAAGTTTATTCAAAACAAATAAAGCCAAATTTTAGGGAAAGATTAATTAGGTGGGGTATTATTCTGGTAATAGTTATTATAATAATTTTATCGATTCTATCCGACTATGGTTGAGAGTCACAGAAATTATAAATTTAATTGGTCAATTATATACAATAAAAAATTTCTTAATCTTTAAAAAGGGTTCAGTTTCTATTTTTAAGAATCATAGTTAATGAGATGATATTTATATAGGAATGCCATAAGTACCAAAATATCTTGTACAAATGATCAATCAAGATAAATATTCACTTTTGACATAAATTTAGCATATTATTTCTAACTATTTACTTATTAACAAATATCGTTAAGACACAAGTATTAAAAAGACAGAATTAACTCAAATCATTTGTCGGCGATTCAGAAGGCTATGTAAAAAATGACTGAGGTAGTCTTTCCTTTTCATGATTTGAAATTCATCGTCGAAGAAATAGGTGCGGAGAAAGGTCTTGTTGTGGATATGTATTTAGTCTGAGGTACTCTTGATGAACCATTTGGGCACAATACTTCCCTAAAATCGATGGTCATAAATCAGGGACACAAATGGCAGATTTGAAAACAGTAATTTTTTTAGAAAATGGTTGTTCAGAATTAGTATGCATATAAGAAAATATGAAGTTTTTTATACATGAAAATGATTGATCAAATTCAGATGAATTCAGAATAGAACTAAGGAAAATCATCAATGAATGATAGGATCAAAAATTTTGGTAAACTAAAAGATAGAGCCATGAATACATTTTTTAATTTCAATAGGATCAAATATTGTGCTTTTATTATTATAGCATTTGTCTTATTCAACATTACGGTTGCAAATTGTCAAATTACATTTGAGGTTCCAACAGGTATAAAAGCCAAAGTGACCGGAACAGGACGAACTACAGGTCATATAGCTGATTTGAAACTTACTAATGATACTGAGGAGGAATATCAGACTTCTCTGGGCCCATTTTATATTCCTTCCTCAGGGCAATATCAACCATACATAGTTCCGGCTCAGATCAATGTGACTGTTCCTCCCGATGCTACAATTAATATACCTTTGAAAGGATACTGCACAGATATACACAAACCCCCGGTTGGTTCAGGTGAGGTTTTACCTCGTGTCACAAGCTGGATCATTCCTGGTGTAATTACAGACCAATGGGAGCCGGATGAAAATGATGGTTGGATTCCAAAAATAATTACAGTTCCGCCATCAGAAGGGAAAGGTGAAAATTTGGATAACATTGTGACACTGATTCCCGGTACTGCACAACCGCTCACTCATACCATTGATCAATATAAATATCCCGGAGCTACAGCGCCTGTATTATTAAAATCAATAAATTTGATCGCCACCGCATTTGACAGTTTAAAGAATTCAACTAATTTTCTGACTCCTTTCAGCGGCAATCCCGAAAAAGAGCGGGAATCTGTAATTCAGCAGACATTCTGGATTTTTGCCTCCGGTATCAGCGGTGATGAATATAACAAAGAGCAGTTTGAAGCGAAAATGACCGGGCAGTTTGAAAACCAGACAGGAAAGTCAATTGATATGATCCCAAAGGAAACCAAAGAAAAGTTCGATCAGGGAGTGGATGATTTTTGGAATACTTTTAACCTGGTCGGTGCAGAAGCAAAAGTGACATCCAACGGCAATTCAGAGATGAATAACCAGGTACCTTCAGTCCCGGGAACAAATGTATCCGGGCGTAAACAACATACGGAAAAGGATACCTCGGCAAAACGGATGGGAGCAGAAGCAATAACAAGCGGACAGAATCCTGTAATTCAAAATACAAAGCCTATAACGCCCTCGGGGGAAGAACCTTCTCATATGATACAACATAAAGATAAAATAATCAATGACGGAGAAAAAACTCCTCCGAAGTCATCATCTGATAATGATAGTAAACCTCATTGCAAATGTTCGTCCTTTAAAGGCAAATTATCTACTGATCAGGGACTTAAGGAAACGGTAGATTTCTCTCCAGATATGTCGAAAGTCAATCCCAAACAAGAAATCATTTATCCAAGGGTCGATTTTGAAGCACCTAAGGATAAAACCAAACCAAAAGAGTTTTCTGTTACAATATCTGACCTGAAACTGGATTGTGATTGTGAAAAAGGAAAATGCGATATGCTGGCAGCCGAAGATGATGAATTCGGAAAAGATGAAAAATATTCAATATCAATAGCATCATACGAAGGAGTAAGTTATGAAGGTAGTAGCAAAATAAAAACTTCCGGGGCTCACGAATACAAATTTAAATCTACTGTTAAAAGTGATGATATTAAAATCTCGTTTAAATTGGCAAGTTACTGTAAATCTGAAGAATGCGACAAAAAGATGTGCAAAGCAACCATTGTTTTGAGCTTTAAGGATGAAGATGATAGTTTGAAAAAGAAAAAATGAGTTTTGCAAATGATGAAGAAAGCTACTTTTTTAGCTGTCATTTTGACATTTGCTTTTGAGTCTTTCACTCAAATACCAAAAACTTATGCTGAAGTCTGGCAGAATATTGAATTGACGTCCTCAAAAGCAAAATTAATTCAAAAGGAAAAAAGTTGGTCTGCACGGAAATATATAACTTTCGGTGCTGCAGGTGTTATTACAGGCACGGTTTTGTATTTTTCTGATGTATTTAAAAATGATATAATTAAAGCAATTGATGACAGTTATAAGGTTGCCTGTGGTGAAAGATTTGAATTTTATCCGCTGGATAATGATACTGGCAACAAATTAAGTATCAAATCCTTTACAGGAAATCCTCCAGGATTGGTCTACTCAGATAATAATATTTTTACAGTATCTCCGGAGCTCACAAATTCATTTTCATTCAACTATACAATCGAAGATGAAAAGGGAAATACCTCAACTGCAACTGTATATATAGAAATTACAAAAACCACATTGAATATTGAAACAATTACCTTTAATACTGAATCAGGTAATCCTGTTTCCGCTAACATACTGTCTTATATTGACTGCAAAACTTGTAATCTGGTTGAAATGAATGGACCTGCTGAAACTTCCTACACATGGGAGACAGGAGGGTCATTTGAAGTAATGATCCACAATCTGTCAGGTAAAGATATACAGTATAACTATGTTTTTTCAATTGAGGGTGATTGTATTAAAAATGCAACAGGCAATTTGCTGATCAATGTAACACCCCTAATATGCGATATTGATCCTGATTTTAAGAAAATCCCGGCAAATTGTGATTCAAATGATGGCAGCATAATTATTTGCGGTGAATTAGGTACTCAATATTCTTTTTTGTGGAGCGACGGAAGCACTTCAAAAGATCTCATCAATGTCAGTGCCGGAGAATATAAGCTTAAGGTGACCAATTCTGCGCTTTCCTGTACCAAAGAGTTTTCATTTTCCCTGGAAGAAAAGCCGCCCGAATACTTTTCTGAGATCGAGATTCATGCAGGCAACTGCATCAGGAGCGGAGCAATAAAAACCAGTATTACAGGAAGTACAGATGATCAATTTTTATTGGAAGTTGTGGGGATTCAGGGTACATTTGAGTACAACATCGGTTCGGGTGATGTTGATATAGCGGCATTGATTTCACAATCCATAAACGGTATACCAGTTACAGGAAAATTTGTCATCAACATAAGGAATTTAATTAAAAATGAAAGATGTACACAGCAAATCGAGATAGAAATTCCGAAGGATACTTTAATGTTATCTGCTGTACCAGACCATTATAATGCGAGTCCCAATGTCCTGTTAAAAGGGAATGTGCTTAAAAATGATATTGGAACAGGACTAAATGCCATTAATATTGACCAGATAGAAGGCGCTTCAATAATAATTGAAAGTAACGGAGATTTTGAATTTAAAGGAAACATGGGTAATTACCAATATACTTACCAGATCAGGGATACTTGTGGAACCAATACACAGGGTAGTTTGAAAATTGAAGTTACTGAGGTTTTATGCAATTATTTAGTATATTTTGATGTCACGCCTACACTATGCGGAGCAGAAACAGGCGAAATATTTGCTGTAATCGTTCCGGATGATGGTGCAACCTTACTTTGGAGCAATGGAAAATATGGTGATTATGTAGACGAACTTAAACAGGGAATTTATTCTCTGACTATCACACACCCGACAGGAAGTTGTTTTCAGGAATTCACAGTATTCATGCCAGAGCAGGAAATAAATTACATTCAAAATTCAGAAATAGTACAATCAACCTGTGAGTTGCCGCCGGAAATAATATTTGATTTGAATTCACCGGTTTCGGAATTTATTTTAATGGTTGCAGAAGGTCCTTCCGGATCATTTGAGGCGATGCTACCGTCAGGAATAACCTACATGAGTGAATATATGGATTTAAATCCCGGTTGGTGGATATTTTCCTTCAACGCACCTGAATTTCCTGAAAAATGCCTACAACAATTCTCCTGCGAACTAAATTCATTTGTGTTTCCTGAATTGATTTTTATGGATAAAAAAAACCCTACCACTCCGGATTCAAATGATGGTATTGTCATCGTAAATATTTCAGGAGGGAATGAACCTTTCTCAATTTCCATACCCGGGAAAATATTTACCGACCTGAAAGAAGGAATGAACCTCCTTTATGGTTTTTCCCAGGGCATTTATGAGCTTACAGCCATTGATAAATATGGGTGCCCATCCAACTCAATAGTAGTGGAATTGCAGGGTACTGGAGCAGGAAGTCCCGTTTATTATGATAATACAATATTATTCAATGCAAGCCTTCCTTTGAAAATACCTCATGAATATGAACCAATATCTTTGCCAGAGCTAACAGAAGTAAACATGAATTATACTATGTTAGATTTCAGGTTGTATTACAAAAGTTTTTTTTCAGGATTTAGTTTGGGAAATAGTCAAAAGATTATTTTTTTAAATGAAAACACATCGGATATTAATTCAAGATTATTTTGCTTTTCTATTGGACAATCATTTGATATTCAAAATACTATGTTCTCCTATAGTTTTATTCAGGGGTATATGTGGGTAAGTCAAAATGATTTTGATGACAAAAAGAACAGTTTGCATAATTTTAACACATTCAGATCATCACTTGATTATAAATATGATAGCAAATTTTCAATCCAAGCCTCAATAGATTGGTTATTTAACGACAAAAAAATGATATTTTCATTAGTGACAAAATATAATTTCTTTGATTCAAAAAATCAATAATCCGGGAGGATGATAAAAATAAGTATTATACATGACTATTTTTCAAACAGGTTTACTTCAACGGAAAAAATATGGTTAAAGAAAGTATTCTGATCTATGTAATTTAAAATATTTAATGAGTATTGAATATTCCTATGAATAAATCGACTGACTTATATCTGCCAATAAATAATTTTGAAGCTATTTTCATTAAAAGTATTTGGAAATTATCTGATAATGAATTACAGGAAAGAAAGGAAATCATCTTACCAAAAGGTACAATCGAGATAATATTTAATTTTTCTGATACCATCAAATATATGAATCCCCATTTACAGATCACGAAAATTTTACCGGCGGTTTTTGTTAATGGAATAAATTTTAAACCCTTTGAGCTGGTAAAGTCCGGTAAACAGGAATTTGTGGGAATTCAATTAAACAGTATAGGAGTGAAGTTACTATTTAATTGCTCTGCTGAAGAATTTAAAAATAATGTTTGTGATGGTACAAACGTTTGTCCAATGTTAAGCTCTTTGACAGAAAAGTTGATTTACGCTCAATCATTTACTCAACAGGTTGACTTTATTTTGGAGTGGATAAGGAAGAAAATCCAAAAATTCAAGTACGAATATTCAATCGAAAGGGTATTATTAATCACAAGATTAATAAAAGTTGAAGGGGTAACGGTTAAAAAACTAACTAACGAAATTTGCTTATCTGACCGTCAGCTAAGAAGATTTTCCCGGGTATGGCTAGGGATGAATATGGAAGAATTTATTCATTACAACAAATATATCAGAACTTTATACCAGATACATAATTCCAATAAAAACCTTACTACAATCGGCCTGGAAGCCGGTTATTATGATCAATCTCACTTTATCCGGGAATTTAAGACTTATACTGATTTGACTCCCAAACAATACCGGAATGCCACCTCCGGATATCCTGGTCACATTTTTATTTAAAAATTGTCCGAATCATACAATTTTCAGGACATGTAAAATTACAATTTTGCAACAGTTTTAAATTGAACAATTATGATCAAATTAAGAGCAATTGTTGGTTTTTTAACAATATTATCAGGAATAACAGGACTGTTGAGTTATATTCTGGTTGCTGGAGCAGTAAATTTTAATTTTGATTTTTTTTCTGATTCTTCGCTTATATTTGAAACCCAGGGTGTCAGTAGCTCAATGTTAAGATGGAGTATGATAACCGATGTATTTGGTTATTATCTTTTATTGCTTCCTGTATTATTTTTTATCCATCATTGGTTAAAGGAAAGATCAAATTGGAGAGATTTAATTACGTTTTGTGGTGCAGCATATATTTTTGCCGGAGCACTTGGAGCCTCAATTCTTGGAGCTGCATGGCCGGCCTTATTAGAAAATTATGCAACAGCCTCCACTGATCATCAAGAAATTATAAAAATAACTTTTGACAGTCTTGCCTTAATTGTTGTGAATGGTATCTGGAATATTTTCGATGCCTTCATGTTCGGAGTATGGTTTATTTCTATCGGAATATTTATTAAAAGGGAGCATAAACTATGGGGTTGGTTCACCATTATTGTAGGAATAATATCCATTTTAGATTTTGCAGGTAATATATTTTCAGTAAAAATGCTGGCAGATTCAGCCCTAAATCTATATTTAGTTATGGCCCCTGCATGGGCAATTGGTTTCGGTTGGGCAATCAGACGAAGTACTTTTCTTAAATAATAAAAATGAGAGAACTTTTTATGAAAAAGATGTTGAAATATACAGGTTTTGGATTGATAATGATTATAATTATTCTATTTGGCTTAGGGATTTATGTAAAAACCATGCTTCCAAATGTCGGAGAGCCCAAAGATCTGAAAATTGAAAAAACTTCTGATAAAATTGACAGAGGACGTTACCTGGCTAATCATGTAATGGTATGCATTGATTGTCATTCTACCCGAGATTGGACTTCTTTTTCAGGACCGGTTGTCCCCGGTACTGAAGGTAAAGGCGGTGAAGTATTTGACCAGAACCAAGGATTTCCCGGAAAATATATTGCGCCCAATATCACTCCATTTAATCTTAAAGAATGGACAGATGGAGAAATTTTCAGAGCGATTACCTCCGGGGTTTCTAAAGATGGGAGAGCTTTATTTTCTATCATGCCACACCATCTTTATGGACAACTTGATCCGATAGATATAGAATCAGTTATTGTCTATCTGAGAAGTTTAAAACCAATTGATAATGAAACAGGTGTTTCCGTTTCTGATTTTCCGATGAATTTTATTATAAATACAATACCGCAAAAACCTGCTTTTAGTAAAATTCCCGAACAACAAGATAAAATCA
>Ga0209573_1000874_pt1 | contig 53219 bp, 43 predicted proteins | sample TNRBio252014_DNA_FD_185870 | JGI IMG/M metagenome (GOLD analysis project Ga0209573, IMG submission 185870) | Wastewater treatment Type I Accumulibacter community from EBPR Bioreactor in Madison, WI, USA - TNR Reactor_6/25/2014_ DNA (SPAdes)... | ecosystem: Engineered > Bioreactor > EBPR >... | reverse complement strand
TGCCCGCCACGCTCTGGTTCCATGGCAACGCGTACATGAGCGATATGCTCGTGCAGGTCCCTTGGATGTGGCATCTCGTGTTCGCCATCCGCATCCTGCGCAACGATGCGGCCCCTTCCCGATGGGCATGGGTCGGTTTCACGGTAACCCTCTTCCTTACGCTCTATACCAGCTGGCTCGGTGTGTTCGCGCTGGTTTCCGCACTGGTGGTCGCTTTGCTGCGTTGGCGGCTTGGTCGTCGCGTGCCGCTCGTTCCCATCCTTGTTTGTGCGGGGCTTGCTTTCCTGGTAGCGGCCGGACTCACGACTTGGCGCTTTCTCCAGGTGATCGATGCCCATGCCTTACTGGCCCAACTTCAGAGCCGACTGGCGGTGCGCGGTTCCTTCGGCGCAGAAGGACCCTCGTTGCCCCTGCTTCGCCGGATCGTCGAGAACTACCGCATCAGCTACCTCCCGGTGTTCGCACTCCTCCTGATGTTATTGCTCCTCGGTTTGCGCCGTGGTATCGTTGGACGTGCGCTGCCTGCGGATCTGCTCACATTCATCCTGCTCGCTGGGTTGCCGGTGCTCCTGGATCACCTTGTCCTCCTCCAGTACGCTTCGCATGACTTCGCCGCGCTGAAGGCCGCCCCTTTGTTGTGCGCACTTGCGTCCTGGGTGGTGGTGGCATTGAAAAGGCCGTGGCCGCATGTGGCCATCACCGCGACCTGCCTGGCAGGTATCCTCTATTTCCATCGCATCAACCCCTTACCCGGACGGGACGGAGGGCGTTATGCACAGGAAATGGAATTGGGCCATTTCATCGGTGCCAATGCCGGTCTCGATGAGATGGTCTTCGGCGCCGGGGTCTCCACCGAGCCGCAGGTGATCTGGTATGCACGGCGGAATGTGATCGGGGTGGCCGATGTGTCGCATGCGAGGGCACTCCTTCGGGAGTACCACATCGCGCGTGGGGTGGTGATCTCCGGAACCCCCGGAGCTTATCGCGCCACACACATCGACCCATGAAGGGCCCGTTCAAGTCGGCTCGAAGACGACCACACGCAGGTCATCCACCTGCATCGGTGCGCCGTCCTGGTCCCACAGGTAGGCCTTCACCTTGTCCTGTCGGGAACGCACTTCGGGTGTGATGTAGTCCACGGAGAAGGGCACCCATGCGTCGCGCGTACCCGCAGGTACGAACCAGGTCCGCGCCATGTACTTGTACGTGCCTCCTTCATGCTCGAAGTGGATCACCACCGTGGGTACGGCATCCGCCTTCTCCCCCACATACATGGCACCGCTTACACGGAGCCAGGCGTGGTCCTTATCGGTGAGGTCCGCGAAGGTGCTCTCGAATGCGGGTGTGAAAGAGTTCTCGGTACTTAGCGCATAGTATCCGCCGGGCAGCTCATCGTAGGTGGCGTGGTAGCGCAACGTGGGCCGGTAACGATCCTCCTCCACGAGCATTTCCACATTGCCCAAGGATCGTTCCACCAACAATGACCTTTCGGCACCCGCAGGTATGGCCGTGCGACCGAAGATCGCCTTGTAGTACGCTTTGGTCATGCGTTCCTTGTTGAGGATGCCGACCGACCACTGCCAGGTTTGGAACAGGTTGAGGACGACGAACGCCCCACATGCCCAAGCGCTTGCGATCCGTAACGGGCGGATCGACCAGGCCCATTGTAGCCATGCGCCCAGCGGCAATGCAAGCACCACGTACATCGGTACCATGCTGCGGGAACTGAAGCTGCCCCCGGCATACCACCAATTGCTCCAGCTTGACACGATCCATACATCCACCAACAGGACGACCAGCACCGCCCAGAAGGCTTGGGGTATGCGCTTCCAGAGTGGGATGATGCCTGCGATGGCGATCAGCATGAGCGGCGTGTAGATGAACCATCCTTTGCGGAAGCTCAACAGGAAGGGCCGGAGGTGCGGGTTGTCAAGGTCAAAGCCCTCGCCGGGGTTCACGTACGAGTAGAAGATCCAGTTTCCTGTGAGCGACTTCCAGTAGAACAGCTGTGGGGAAACGGCGATGAGGAAGACCACCGCTGCGCCGATCAAATGCGGGATGTGCTTGCGGACCGCATCCCATTTCGCCTTACGCGCTTCGGCATGCTGAATCCCCCAGAGCTTCGGGATCAGCGCCGCCACCAGTTCCGATGGACGTATCAACGTCATCAGCCCGAGGCTCAGCCCGACCAGCACCCCCCAGCGCCAACTCGGTGCGGCATGCCAGCGGATCGTTGCCAGCAACAAAAGCGCGTAGAGCGTGAAGAGTGCGCTATGCGTGAGAAGTGTGCCATCCCACGCGGTGAGCTGGAACCAGTTCGTACCGAAGCCGATCAACAGGAGCAACGCTGCGGTCCATCGATCATCGAAGAAGTGCAGCAGCACGTTCCTGAACAGAACAAGACCGAACAAGGCGAAGGCAAGACAGCCGATCGTTATGGCGAGTTGGTACGGTGCAGAGAAACCATCCGCCGGAAAGCCGAGCGGATCAGCGAGTGCATGCGCAACGAAGAAGAGTGGTGCATACAACACCGCCATCCCCGAACTATACTTGATCACGCGCTTGCCATCCGGACCGTCCACGAGTTGGTAGAGGGTGGACGACGGCTCGTAGGTGGTCATCACTTCATCCAACCATGCACGGTCCTGCAGTGCGGGATCATCGTGGATGAAGCCCGCCGGGAGATAGAGGTAGTAGCCGAAGACGTCCCAGGTGAGCACTTGGCGTTGCGGCATCGTGCAACGCACTGCTACGGTCACCGCGCAAAGCAGGATGAGGGCGTAGGAGGAAAGGCGGGCGTTCATGGCCCCGCCAACCTATGCCGGCTTCTTGATCTCGAAATCCTCCAGGAACTTCGTGGTGAAATCGCCCTTGCGGAACTTTTCGTTCTGGAGGAGTTGCAGGTGGAACGGGATCGTGGTGTGTACACCCTCGATCACATACTCGCTCAAGGCGCGTTCCATCTTGGTGATGGCCTCCTCCCGGGTCTGTGCGCTCACGATCAATTTGCCGATCATGCTGTCGTAGTTCGGCGGAATGGTGTAGCCGGCGTAGACGTGCGTATCCACCCGCACACCATGGCCTCCGGGGCTGTGGTAGCTGGTGATCCTTCCGGGGGTGGGTCGGAAGTTGTGGAAGGGGTCCTCCGCGTTGATGCGGCACTGGATGCTGTGGCGTGTAGGCTCGTAGTTGAGGCCGCTGATGGGGATGCCTGCCGCGATCTTGATCTGCTCCCGGATCAGGTCATAGTCGATGACCTCCTCGGTGATCGTGTGCTCCACCTGGATCCGCGTGTTCATCTCCATGAAGTAGAAGTTGCGGTCCTTGTCCACCAGGAACTCCACGGTACCCACACCCTCGTAATTCACGCTCGCTGCCGCCTTGATCGCCGCTTCGCCCATCTTCTTGCGCAGGGTCTTGGTCATGAAGGGGGAGGGGGTCTCCTCCACGAGCTTCTGGTGCCGACGCTGGATGGAACAGTCGCGCTCGCTCATGTGGCAGAAGGTCCCGTACTGATCCCCCGCTACTTGGATCTCGATATGGCGTGGCTCCAGGATGTACTTCTCCATGTACATGCCGGGGTTGCCGAACGCGGCCCCAGCTTCTTGGCTCGCCTTCTCGAAGGCCTCCTGGAATTCCTCCTCCTTCCACACGAGGCGCATGCCCTTGCCACCACCGCCGGCAGTGGCCTTCAGGATCACCGGATAACCGATGCGCTTGGCTTCCTTCTTCGCCAGCACTAGGTCCGTCACCAGGCCCTCGGTACCGGGTACGCAGGGTACACCGGCGGCGATCATCGTGCTCTTGGCCGTGGCCTTGTCGCCCATGGCCTCGATCTGTTCGGGTGTGGCACCGATGAACTTGATGCCGTGCTGCTGGCACAGCTTGCTGAACTTGGCATTCTCGCTCAGGAAGCCATACCCCGGATGGATCGCATCGGCATTGGTGATCTCCGCCGCAGCGATGATGCGTACCATGTTGAGGTAGCTCTCCTTGCTGGGTGGCGGCCCGATGCACACCGCTTCGTCCGCGAAACGCACATGCAGGCTCTCCTTGTCGGCGGTGGAATAGACCGCCACGGTCTTGATACCCATCTCGCGGCAGGTGCGGATCACACGAAGGGCGATCTCGCCGCGGTTGGCTATGAGGATCTTCTTGAACATGGGAGGCTTCCGGTCTGGTTCACCACAGAGGCACTGAGGACACAGAGAAGAAGGAAAGTTCCACTAGGGCATTCGAGTCGGGGAGATCGCTTGCGTGCCTATCAAGCATTCCTCTGTGCTCTCTGTGCTTCTGTGGTGATTGGGCTATGCGGGATCCACCAGGAACAAAGGCTGGTCGTACTCCACAGGCTTGGCATCGTCCACCAGCACTTTGACGATCTTCCCGGTCACGTCGCTCTCGATCTCGTTGAAGAGCTTCATGGCCTCGATGATGCAGATGGGTTTGCCGGGCTTCACCTCGTCACCCACGTTCACGAACACCGGTTTTCCCGGACCCGCCGCGCGGTAGAAGGTGCCGATCATCGGGGCCTTGATGGTGACGTACTTGCTCTCTGCGGCAGGCGCCGCTGCGGGTGCCGCTGGTGCGGGGGCAGCGGCAGCGGGTGCCGGTGCTGCTGCTACCACAGGAGGAGGCGGTGCGTAGACCGGGGCGGGAGCCGCGATCACCTGCACTTCCTTCTTGCCTGCGGGGGTCTTGATGGTGATCTTGAAATCCTTCTGCTCGATCTCCACCTCACTGACGCCGCTCTTGGCGACGAATTTGATCAAGTCCTGGATCTGGTTCAGGTTCATCGGGGCTTGCTCTTGGTTGGCCGACATGGGTCTCCTGCGCAGCGGCTATCGTCCGGCGGAAGAGAGGCGAAGGTAGTAGAGTGGGAGAATTGGCCAAAAATGACCGGAATGGAGCGATCGCCGGGTCGTTTTTGAGCCTAATAGGCCCATTTCAGCCAAATGGCACCCCAGGTGAAACCGCCTCCGAAGGCGCTGAGGATGATGTTATCGCCCTTTTTCAGCCGTGGTTCCCATTCCCATAAGCAGATGGGGAGGGTGCCGCTGGTGGTGTTGCCGTATTTCTCGATGTTCACCATCACCTTGCTATCGTCCAGGCCCATGCGGTGCGCTGTGGCATCGATGATGCGTTTGTTCGCCTGGTGCGGCACGAGCCAGGCCACATCATCGGCCGTGAGCCCGTTCTTCTCCATGATCTCGGCGCTCACATCGGCCATGTTCGTCACCGCGAACTTGAACACGGCCTTGCCCTCCTGGTAGACGTAATGCTCTTTGTGCTCCACGGTGCGTTCGGTGGGTGGGCGCAAACTGCCCCCAGCTTTCTGGTGCAGGTACTGGCAGCCGCTTCCATCGCTTCGCAGAATGCTGTCCATCACGCCGAACCCTTCTTCGTTCGGCTCCAACAGCACGGCACCACAACCATCGCCGAAGATGATGCAGGTGGCGCGGTCCTCGTAGTCGATGATGGTGGACATCTTGTCGGCCCCCACCACCACCACCTTCTTGTGTTTGCCGCTCTCCACGAACTGGGCACCCGTGGTAAGGGCGTACAGAAAGCCGCTACAGGCGGCCAACAGGTCGAAGCCCCAGGCGTTCTTCGCACCCACCGCATCGCAGATGATGTTCGCCGTAGCGGGGAATACCCGGTCCGGGGTCACGGTGGCCACGATCATCAGGTCGATCTCCTCTGGGCCGATGCCGCGCTTCTTCAGCAAGCCGTTCACGGCCTCGATGGCCATCACGCTCAGGCCCTGGTCCTTGCCCTTCAGGATGCGCCGTTCCTTGATCCCGGTGCGCTCGGTGATCCACGCGTCGCTGGTCTCCACCATGGTCTCCAGCACCTGGTTGCTCAACTTGTACTCCGGAACATATCCGTTCACGGCGGTGATGGCGGCACGCATTTTCATGGGTTTCAGGGTTGATCCACCACAGAGGCACGGAGGGCACAGGGATGAAGACCGCGCATTTTGGCGGGACCAAGGTATTGATGGCGGGCAAGCGGATCGGGCTGGACCTTACGGCGAGGTGGTATCATGCCCTTTCACCAACCATATCCACCCGGCCTGCTTGCTCTTGTCCGTGCGACTTCTCCGGCAAGGTTGCTCCGTAGGCCCCGTTTCGCAGCGACCTTGCCGCATCGTCACACGAAAAATAGCGGCGCATCTTCAGGTGCCTCTGTATGGCGAAAGGGTATGACGGCTTCTGCAACGTTCAAATGGCCGAACCGAATAGCTGAAAGTAATGGGTTGCGGGACTGCCGCGTCAGTTGCTCCGTTGCGGTGGGCATTCACACCAGCGCCTCCCGGATCCGGTCGTTCAGCTTGCTCACCACCACCTCGCGGGTGGCCAGTACCATGCTCTTGATGGCGACGTCGTTGCTGATCCCGTGGCCGATGATCACGTTCCCGTTCACCCCAAGCACGGGCAGACCGCCGTAATTCTCGTAGTTGAAGCGGTGCAGGAAGGGGTCGTCCACGCCGTGGGATTCCAGCAGGTCATGGAACCCCTCGATCACCTTCAGGACCACGTTGCCAGTGAACCCGTCGCAGACCATCACGTCGGCCTTCGGGGTGAACACATCGCGTCCTTCCACATTCCCCACGAAGTTGTACTGGGTTTGCTCCTTCATCAACTCGTAGGTGGACTGGCGCAGGATGTCGCCCTTCTTCTCCTCCTCACCGATGTTGAGCAAGGCCACCCTTGGAGCGGGCACGTGGTACACATGCTCGGCGAGCAGGGCCCCCAACAGACCGAACTGCGCCAACACCTCCGGCTTGCAATCCGCGTTGGCCCCCACATCGAGCAGCACGCCCACGCCGCCGCCGTCCTTCGGTACCAGCGTAGGAATGCAGGGTCGCATGACCCCGGTCATCGGTTTCAGGATGAAGATGCTGCCCACCAACATGGCTCCGGTGTTTCCGGTGCTGGCAAAGGCATCCAGCTCGCCCCCCTTCAACAGGTGGAATCCGATGCTGATGCTGCTCCGCGGCTTCGCTTGAAAGGCCTTGGTGGGGTTGTCGCTCATGGCGATATCGTCCTGGCTCGGTACGATATCGAAGGCCTCCGGGTCCGCCCCCTCGGCGGCCAGCAGTTCCAGGATGTGTGCTTGATCACCGATCAGGACGATGCGCACGTCCGTAGGCAACTCGCGCTGTGCCATCACGGCGCCACGCACAGGCACGGCAGGACCGTGGTCGCTGCCCATGATGTCCAGTCCGATCCTCATTGCACGAGGGCAGGTCCGGCCTCTCCCGTCCTCCCCATGGAGGGGCGCGGGAATGACCGAGCGGGCCGTCCGTTATTCGGCGGCTTCGCTACCGGAGACCACCAACTTGCCGTTGTAGTAGAGGTCTTCCCCCACTTTGTAGGCGCGGTGGCGCAGGTGCGTCTCGCCCGTGTTCGGGTCCTTGGTCACCGTAGGGGCCGTGGCCTTGTAGGTGCTGCGGCGGCTGGCCGTACGGGTCTTGGAGAAACGTCGCTTCGGATTTGGCATGGCTTCGCGTACTTAGGAGCTGCGCTCCTTGTTCTGTAAGTCTTTCAGGATCTCCCAACGCGGGTCGGGGGTGGGGTCGTGTTCCACGATCAGCTTGTTCAGCACCTTCTCCACTTCGGGGTCGCACTGCCCGGCGGCATGTACGTGGCGGATCGGCAGGGCCAGACGCAGGCACTCGTAGAAATAATGGGTCAGGTTGATACTGTGAGCCTTCTCGTCCAGGTTCACTAACTCGTCGTCGTCGGTAGGCTCACCACCTGAGAGGCTGAAGATCTGACGCTGTTCACCCTTCACAGCCTGGTCCAGCGGGCCATCGCAACGGTCGCAGTGTACATTCACCGTGCCCGTTGCGGTCATGTCCACCACCAACAGCGTGCTGCTCTTCTCCAAGGTCACGTGCATGGCCACCTGGCCGCCCTGCCACTCCTCCTCGGCCGTGGCGTCGAAGAAGGGCTGGCCCAGCACGAAGCGGAACTCATGGAGTCCGTCCTTCAGGCCGGTGAACTCGATACTATGGTCCTTTAGCGGCTCCATGATATACCCCTCCCGCAAAAAGCGGACGGCAAATGTAGGGGTTCCGGGCGATCTGGAAGGCGGTGGATCAACGAGTCGTAGGCTGGCGTTGCGGGGAGCTTCCTCTTGAAGAACGACCTCCGGATCCTCATGTGTGGCACGAAGTACCTCGAACGGAGGGTACGCGAAGCCATCGTTCGCCCAGGCAAGGCGCAGCGAATTGAGGATACTGGAACGAAGTATCCGGCTGAGCTGCAACGATGTATGAGCGATCGAGGGCGAGCATCCATAAGGATGCTTCATGCCCGGTCGTGCCGCCGGAGCGAGGTACTTCGAGCCACCCTTACCCAAGTGGCTGATGTTCAGATGAACGGGTATTATTCTGGGGTGGATCGGACATGTTGGCGGGGCTATCCACGGAGGAGTTCAGGGGTGGCCATCCCTTGCGGAATGAGGTTTCACAAGCCACCGGAATTGGAAGGGCCACCCCTCGCGAAGCAGCCCTTCCGCTACGGGTCCGATCCCTCGTAGCGCGTGGTCGCTGACCGGTGCGCTAATTGAACCCGATGATCGTAAGACCTACGTTGACCGGCGTGAGTTCGGGCATCACCTTGTCCTTGAACAAGGAGGTGAGCGCGTATTCGGCGAAGAGGTTGAGGCTGCCATAGCCGACCCGCACAGAAGCGGCCAGCCGATAGGGCAGGAGCCGATGGTCGCCCTTATCCACGTCCTTCCTCTCCTCGCCTTCCATCCGGTACTTCTGCTTATACATACTGTCGTAGTACCAGGTGCCCACCACGCCTGCAGCGAGGTGGAAGTTCTTCTTGTTGTCGTAAGAGAAGGAGCGCGGTTCCTTACCTCCGATGGTATCGGCGGCGGCGGCGATGATCTCGGCCTCGGTGGGCAATGGGGCTCGTTTGGTATTGAACTCGACCATCAAGGGCACTCGGAAACCGCTCTGGCGCAATTTACTCTTGCTGAATTGGGGCGTTTCGAGCGGTGTGGCCGAGATCGTGTCGCCCTGGAAGTGGATCGTGCTGTTCTGCTTGAAGCGGTAATTCGCGAATTCCCAGCCCAGGCCGGTGAGCAGGCCCACGTGGTGGGTACCGAACGCGATCTTCTGCTCCATGAAGTTGATGGCCAGGAAGCGCGAGCGCGGCTGATCCAGTTGCAGGTGATCGAACTCCTTGGGGAAGTCCCCACTCCCGTCCGGCCCCAATAGCGCGTTGGCCCCCACATCGATCCCGCTCCAGTGCGTGTACTGATTGCGGCGTTCCCGGCGAAGGCTGCGCAGCACCTCCTTCACACTGTCCTCCTGGCTGATCCAATCGCGATCCTCGGAGGTGATGGTGAACTTCTTGCGCTTGGTGTTGATCACGATGGGACTTGGTGCCTTGGTGGTATCCTCGGGATGGATCCCCGCATGGACACCGTTGTGGTCCACCTCGAGGATCGCGTAGTTCCGGTTCACGTTGGAGCTGTCGGTCTGTGCATTGCTCCGATGGGCAGCGAGCAGGATAATTAGCATCAACAGGGTTCTCATGGCTGTGCGTTCTGTTCGTAGGACGACCCCACCATCCAATGGTTACAGCCTGCCCCAAAAAAACAAACGACCCCGTGGCCGGGGTCGCGTTGTAGGAACGGGATGTCAGGTCAGGCGCCCTCGGGGCGGAAATGGAACACCATGTGCGTGGTCCTCCAGCTTCCATCGGGATTGTCGCCGATATCGATATGCGCGAGTTTGCGCAGCACGTAGGCCTTGAGCGGCTCGTTGACCGAGCTGGCCTCGACCACTTGGATGCGACCTTCCTTGTCGATCACGAAACTCACGTGGACATCGCCACACATATCCTCTTTGGAAAGAAGTGGATAGGCTAGGTGGTTGTTGAGGGCGCGCTGGAGCGTGCGTTCCAGGCCGGTCTTCTTGTTCGTGCTCTTCATTCGGACCGGTTCGGCGGCCTGCGTTAGCCCAATGGTGCATGCGGTAACGAACAGGATGAGGGAGCGGTGGATCACGGTTCTCATGGTGTTGTGGTGTGTGGTGATTCATGCATAGGACGCGGAGGTGCCGTGCGTTGTTACGATCGCCACGGGCGATCGTGATGGGCGGTGCCTGAACGGTGATGAGCGGAGATCGAAAGGCAGGGATGGATGGCGCGGTGTCCTCAACGACTGGCGCTGATCGTGAGGTGCCGCCCCAGCCGCAGGTCGAACCCGCGGACCCCGTCGTTCCTCCCTCGCTGCACCTTCAACCCGGCCCTGTCACCACTTATCGCCTTGAGGCCGCGGTCCACCATCGCCAGCGCATCGGTGTCGTCCAACGGATCGGTAGCGCGGGCGGGTGTCTTCAAGACCTGTTCGCGCAGTGTACCCGTCAGCAGCTCTCCCAACGTGTGTGCCTCCTCGTGGTGCGTACCACTTGCTTGTACAGGCGTAGGGACCGTCATCGCGAGCATGGCTTCCTCGGGATCTTCCACCTGTGGTGATATCGGTTCCTCCGGGGTGGGCTCGTCCTGGACCGGAATGACCGTCGTGCCGGGATCCATCGCGGCGACCGGTTCTGATCGCTCCTGTTGCATTGGTGCATCCTCCGTCCTACGACCGGACAGGTGACCACTTCCCATTCCGTGTTTGGCGGGCGTGGCGGTTCCCAACACCGTATGCTGGTGTTCCGTGGCGCGTGGTGCAGTGGTCCCGACGGGTGCATGCTGTGCTGTTCGTGGTGTTACCTCCGGCAGGGTTGGTGCGGGTACTTGTGCAAGGTCCTGTTCGGGTTGGATCGTTGTGCCGTGCCGTAATGCGCCGATCACGACCAACAAGGCCACAGCGGCCGCAGCGGCCAACCACCAGATGGGTCGCAGCATGCGGACCTCACCCTTCTTCAAGGCCACTTTATGCGGGTAGCGGATGATCGCTGGTGTGATCCGTGTGGCCTGCACGAGCGCCCAGGTGCGTGCATGCGCTGGGTGTTGCGCCAGGAATGCTTCCAAGGCGACCTGTTGTTCACCGCTCAGGTCCCCTTCCAACCGTGCGATCAGGTGGTCCTCCACGGTGGCCGCAGTGACCAGGCCGATCGGCGGGATCGTCCGTTTCAGTGCGTTCTTCACGGTGTTGTCAAGGGTGTCATGGCTTGCCGACACCACGGGCAACCCATCCGCGATCTGCGCCTGATCCGGGTGCAGCAGCAGGTAGGTGGCGAGTTCGCGTTCCTGCGTTGCCGTAAGCCTTCCTTCCAGGCGGTCCAGCAGCCAGGCCTCGTAGTTGCTATGGTCGATACGCTCGTTCACAGGACAAGGTCCAATTGGCCGATGTATGCCTTCAATGCCATGCGCCCGCGATAGATGTACACCTTCACCTGTGCCAGGTTCAGGCCGGTGAGTTCGCTGATCTCCTCGTAGGCGTAACCCTCCAGGTCGCGCAGGAGCACCACACTGCGCTGCACGGGGGGTAGGGTGGCGAGTGCGGCGTCCAATACCTGCTTCAGGTCCGGTTGCGTTTGGCTCGTGTGCTGGAGTTGCGCGTGGTGTTCTTCCATGCGGATGCTTCGTTCTTCTTTCCGCGCTTCATCCACCATGATGTGGTGCGCGGTGGTGAAGAGGTAACTCTTGGCCTTGGTGCCATCCACCTCTTCATGCCTGGCCCACAGCCGTGCGAAGCTTTCCTGCACCACGTCCTTGGCCCGGTCGGTATCGCGCAGGTGTTTCAGCGCGAACCGGTAAATGCCATCGGCGTGCTGGTCCACGGCGGTATTGTATTGGTCCGGTGTCATCGGGGGAGGGTCCCGGTGTAGCGGTAGGACGGGATGGATGAAGGGAAGTTACAGGCGGCAGCAATGGATGTCGAAAATACGATCCGGGTCACGCTTGTACGGGCATGCCGACATCAGGCCCCCTGCTGCACCGTGAAGGCAATGGCCGCAGCGCCGTTGCTGCGCACGGTACGGAATGCGCACGCTTGCATCGGGATCCCCATGCCGTCCATCCTGATCCGGCGGGGGCATCCCCGGTCCAGCCGGCCCTCAATCCAGTTTCAGCACCGCCAGGAAGGCCTGCTGAGGGATCTCAACGGACCCCACTTGGCGCATTCGCTTCTTCCCCTCCTTCTGTTTTTCGAGCAGCTTGCGTTTCCGCGAGATGTCGCCACCATAGCACTTGGCGGTCACGTCCTTCCGCAGGGCCTTTACCGTTTCGCGGGCCACGATCTTGGCACCGATGGCTGCCTGGATGGGGATGTCGAACTGTTGGCGCGGTAGTAGCTCCTTCAACTTGCTGCACATCTTCTTGCCCAGTTCGTGCGCGTGATCCCGGTGGATAAGGGCACTGAGGGCATCCACCTTCTCGCTATTGAGCAGGATGTCCAACTTGATCAGGTCGCTCTCCTTGCTGCCTACCGGGTGGTAGTCGAAGCTGGCGTAGCCCCGGCTGATGCTCTTCAACTTATCGAAGAAGTCGAACACCACCTCGCCCAAGGGAAGCTCGAAGGTGAGTTCCACGCGGTCGGTGGTCAGGTAATTCTGACCGATCAGGATGCCACGCTTCTCGATGCACAGGGTCATGATGGCACCGATGTATTCGGCCTTGGTGATGATCTGCGCCTTGATGTACGGTTCCTCGATGCTTTCGATGTGTACCACCTCGGGCAGCTCGCTCGGATTGTGTACGTCGATCTTCTCACCCTTCGTGGTGGTCACCTGGTAACCCACGTTGGGTACGGTGGTGATCACGGTCATGTTGAACTCGCGCTCCAACCGCTCCTGGATGATCTCCATGTGCAGCAGCCCCAGGAAGCCGCATCGGAAGCCGAAGCCCAATGCCGCACTGGCCTCGGGGGTCCAGGTGAGGCTGGCATCGTTGAGCTTGAGCTTCTCCATGGCATCGCGCAATTCCTCGTACTCATCGGTGTCCACCGGGAAGATACCGGCCCACACCATGGGCTTCACATCCTCGAAGCCCTTGATGGCCTCGGCACAGGGACGGTCCACGTGGGTGATGGTGTCGCCCACCTTCACCTCGCTGGCGGTCTTGATGCCACTGATGATGTAGCCCACATCGCCTGCGCCCAAACGGTCCTGCGGTTTCAGGTCCATCTTCAGCACGCCGACCTCGTCGGCATTGTATGCCACGCCGGTGTTGAAGAATTTCACCCGGTCGCCTTTGCGGATGGTGCCGTTCAGTACCCGGAAATAGGCGATGATGCCCCGGAAGCTGTTGAAGACGCTGTCGAAGATCAGTGCTTGCAGGGGTGCATCGGGGTCTCCCTTGGGCGCCGGGATGCGATGCACGATCTCCTCCAGCACCTTGTCCACACCCAGGCCGGTCTTGCCGCTGGCGGCCATGATCTCTTCGCGACGGCAGCCCAGCAGGTCCACGATCTGGTCCTTCACCTCCTCGGGGTTCGCCGAGGGCAGGTCCATCTTGTTGAGGATGGGGATGATCTCCAGGTCGTGCTCCAGGGCCAGGTACAGGTTGCTGATCGTTTGGGCCTGGATGCCCTGGGTGGCATCCACGATGAGCAGGGCTCCCTCGCAGGCGGCGATGGAACGGCTCACCTCGTAGCTGAAGTCCACGTGTCCCGGCGTATCGATCAGGTTCAGCAGGTATTTCTTCCCGTTCAGGGCATAGTCCATCTGGATGGCCTTGCTCTTGATCGTAATGCCGCGTTCCCGCTCCAGGTCCATGTCGTCCAGCGCCTGGTTCTGCATGTCCCGGTCGGCGATGGTGCCGGTCATCTGCAATAGGCGGTCGGCCAGGGTGCTCTTTCCGTGGTCGATATGGGCGATGATGCAGAAATTGCGGATATGGTCCATGGGAATGCCGGGCTGGGCCGAAAAAGGCTGCGAAGGTAACCAGTATCCGCACCCTGGTGCGTTGGCGTACCTTTGAAGGTGGCGGTCGGTCGGGCCTCAGGCAACCTTGGGGCAGCGGATCGCATCATATCCACGAGGATGACCATGACGGACCAACGGTTGGTGGAGGGCTGTGTGCGACGGGACCCCGTGGCACAGAGGGAGTTGTACCAGCAGTACGCCCGGAAAATGATGAGCATCTGCATGCGCTACGCCAGCAACCGCGACCAGGCCCAGGACATCCTTCAGGATGGCTTCGTGAAGGTGTTCCAGAAAATGGACCACTATCGGGGCGATGGTCCCTTGGGTGGGTGGATCGCACGCACCATGGTGAATACCGCCTTGGACCACATCCGGCGTAATAAGCCCTATGACCAGAGCCTGGACCTCACCGAGGCCGAGCACCTGCATAGCGAGGATGAGCATGTGCTGAGCGGGATGACCACCGATGAACTGATGGCCTTGATCCAGGCACTGCCCGATGGGTACCGGACGGTCTTCAACCTTTTCGCGATCGAGGGGTATCCGCATAAGGATATCGCCGGCATGCTGGGGATCAGTGAGAACACCTCGAAATCGCAATTCATGAAAGCGCGGGCCTATCTGCGCAAACTGTTGCCACAGGAAGTGGTGGCACATTACGGACACGTGCATGAAGGATAGTATGAACACCTTGTTCCGCCAGCGTTTCCAGGGCCATGAGGCTCCGGTGGATGCCGGGGTCTGGGCGGGGATCCAAGCCCAGGTGGCGGCTGGTCCTGGCGCCGATGGGGTGAATGAACTCTTCAAAGAACGGTTCCAAGGACACGAGGTGGCCGTCGATCCCCAGGTCTGGTCGGGCATCAGTAGCCAGCTGGGGCATCCGGCGGCCGCTGGGCTCATGGCCAGAACATGGGCCTGGGCGGGCGCTGGTGTGGCTGCTGTGGCCATCACACTGGCCGTGGTGCTGGGCACGGATCCAACCCCGGCCACCGTCGCGACCACACAAGCACCTGAACCGACCATGCCCGCCGTTCCGGGACCCACCTCCCCGACCGATCGGAAAGCGACTTTGGGAACGGCACGGACCGAAGCCGAGGAACCAGCGCAGAACGCGGCGGTGGCCATCGAGCCTGATCTGACCAAGAAGGAACCTTCGCCCAACACGGCGCATCAGGTGGCCGAACGTTCGGTTCCTACCCGACCCATCGACCACGCTGAGCGCAGGACCATTCCGATGGACGCTGCGACCAACCAGGCCGAACGCACACCAGAGCCCGGCAATACCGTGGTCTCGGCGATCATCACCGATCTGGAGGAGCAAGTGATCCACCAGCCCATCACGGCACAACCAGAGCCGGGGTTGTCCGCCGCCACCGTGGAAGAAGGGATCGGGCCCGTGTCAGGTACAGCCTCGAACATGGTGCCGGAACCGCTTCAAGCATCGGAGACACCACTGCCTAAGTTGTTCATGCCCAATACCTTCACACCCAATGGTGACGGTATCAACGACGATTATTCGGTCGATGGGGATGGCTTCGGGACGATCCTGGTCCGTGTGTATTCGATGAAGTCCAATGCCTTGGTGTTCACGACCAATAGTGGCGAGCCATGGAGCGGCGTCGGTTGTGAGGATGGCATGTACATGGTGGCGGTTGAGGCACACACCCGCGATGGCCGTACCATGACGGAAGGCAAGGTGGTCTGGCTCAACAGGAACCGGATCAATTGACCATGCCGCGAACGGCTCAAAATCTTATGTTTGACCCCCTTCGGAAAGCGAACGGAACCCCGGCCCAGCGCCGCTTCCATGAACATCCTTTGAAGACCATGAGGAACTTTGCTACGACAGTCATTGCCGCACTTGCCATCCAGGCCGCTCAGGCACAGGTCACCATAGCGGATGGTTACGCAGCCACCTGCTCCGGCTCCGTGCTCGATTCGGGCGGCGAGGGCGCTGCTGGGTACAGCGACAATGAGAACTACACCTTGATCCTCTGCCCGGATGGTTCGGGAGGGCCGGCGATCTCCTTGCAGTGGTTCACCTTCAACCTGTCCACGGCGGGCACCCAGCCCATCGACCAACTGGCGATCTACGACGGGATGATCGATGGGGTGAACCCTGATCCACCCTTGATCGGGGTGTATGATGGGAACACGCCACCAGGGATCATTTCCGCCAGCTTCGAGAATGTGCAGAACACCCTGAACGGTGGTGGCTGCCTCACCTTGGTCTTCACCAGCAACGAGACCGGTACCGGGGTTTTCGCGGCGGCCATCAGCTGCACCGCGCCTTGCGAACCACCGACCGCTGCGGCCACCACAGGAGCGGCACTGCCCATGCTCGTGTGCCAGGGCGAAACGATCACCTTCGATGGTAGTGCGTCCACGGCAGCGGATCCCTTCGACCTGGTGAACTACAATTGGAACTTCGACGATGGCCAAGCGGATAGCACCACCGGTGCCGTCGTCCAGCACGCCTTCGACGAGGCGGGCGAATATGTGGTACAGTTGACGGTGACCGACAATAACAACTGCACGAACACGAACCTGGTGGACCTCCAGATCTTCGTGAGCACCACGCCCGATTTCACCGGCACGGTGGTGGAGCCCTTGGTGATCTGCGAGGGCGAGTCCATCGACCTGACCGCGGTGGCCACGCCGGTCACCTGGTCGGCCCTACCATCGGTGAACCTGGGCGATGGGGTGACCATGCCCGATGGATCGGGAGTGGCCTATAGTTCCCAATTGAACTTCACCCAGTTCTCTCCGGGAGCCACCCTCACCGACCCGAACGATATCCTGGGCATCTGTGCCAGCTTGGAGCATAGCTACATGGGCGACCTGATCATCTCGATCACCTGCCCCACCGGGCAGAGCATGACCATGCACCAACAGAATGGCGGTGGCACGTACCTGGGGGCTGCCAATGACGGCGATGCCGGCAACGCACCGGTGATCGGTGAGTGCTGGGATTATTGCTGGAGCCCAACGGCCACCTTGGGCACCTTTGCCGATTGCGCCGCCTTCGGAGCCACGCCGAACGTGATGATGGCCGGCACTCCGGAGAATAACGCGCTGATCCCCGGAACGTATAGCAGTGTACAACCATGGACGAATCTGGTGGGCTGTGATCTCAACGGAACGTGGACATTCACCGTCGTGGATAACTGGGCCATCGACAACGGTTTCCTGTGCGGCTGGGACATCGACTTCGACCCCTCCTTGTTCCCGAGCCTCACCCAGTTCACTCCCGTGCTGGGCACCAGCACACCGGATTCCGCTGGCTGGGTGGGTACCGGACTGGGGCAGACCTCCGGTCCCTTGGTCGCCACGGCCATCCCGGTGGGCGTAGGAACCCAGGACTATGTGTTCTCCGTCACCGATAACTTCGGTTGCACCTACGATACCACCTTCACCATCCTGGTGAACCCCGGCATTCCCGGCCCGATCACCATCACCGGGAACAACATCATCTGCGAAGGGGCCATCGCCTACCTGAACGCACCGGCAGGATTCGGCACCTACACCTGGAGCAACGGATCAGTGGGCCAGAACATCTCGGCCCAGGAAGGCACCTACACGGTGACCGTGGCGAATGGGGATTGCTCATTGGAATCCGAACCGTTCACGGTGACCTCGGTTCCCCGTCCTGTGCCCGTGATCGACGGCCCCGGCTTCAGCTGTGGTGGGGAACCGGCCGTGCTGGGTACCCTCGAGCCCCATACGACCTATGCGTGGTCCAACGGGCAATCCACACCCACCATCACTGCGGGTACCGGTACGTACACCGTCACGGTGACCAACGCAGAGGGTTGCTCCGGGGTCTCCCAGCAGTTCGTGGTCGTGGTGGGTAGTGACCCGCAGGCCGCCTTCAGCACCGATCCCGCTTCGCCACAGGGCATCGGCACCACCGTGAACTTCGCCGATCTTTCCCAAGGGAACGGCTCGCCGATCGTGGGCTGGGCCTGGGCGTTCGGCATGGCCGGTGCGACCAGTACCGATCAGTCGCCGAACTTCACCTATACCACCCCGGGTGAATACCCGATCTCCCTTATGGTGACCACGGCCGATGGCTGCGAACACACAATCAATAGCGTCTTCGTGATCCTGCCGGAGGAGATCGTGATCCCCAACGTGTTCACCCCGAACGGCGATGGGTCCAACGAGTATTTCGTGATCGAGAACGGCCAGTACTACGACAACACGCTACAGATCTTCAACCGCTGGGGCCAGGAAGTGTTCGAGGCGAAGGACTACCGCAACGGCTGGCGCGGGAACGACCTGCCCGACGGTACCTACTACTATGTGTTCACCACGGTGCGCGACGCCAAGGAATACACCGGCCACGTGACCATCCTGCGCTGACCCACGCACCGCTTCAGCAATGAAAGGCTCCGCTTGGTCGGAGCCTTTCTACTTTCGCAGCCTGGCCGACGGCTCGATGCCGATGTGCCACACCGGAACCGATGAAGGTCATTGAACACCTGCGCAAGGCGAAGAAACCCTTGCTCTCCTTCGAGATCCTGCCCCCACTGAAGGGCAAGGACATCCACTCCATCTACGAAGGGATCGATCCCCTGCTGGAATACAAACCCAGCTTCATCAACGTGACCTACCATCGCGAGGAGGTCCTGTACAAGGAACGGGGTCAGGGGCTGTTGCAGAAGGTGCGCATCCGTAAAAGGCCGGGCACGGTGGGCATCTGCGCCATGATCAAGGCGAAGTACAACATCGATACGGTGCCCCACTTGATCTGTGGCGGTTTCACCCAGGAGGATACCGAGGATGCGCTGATCGAATTGAATTTCCTGGGGATCGACAACGTGCTCGCCTTGCGTGGCGATGCCATCAAGAGCGAACCCTCCTTCATCCCCGAACGCAACGGCCATGCGCATGCCACGGACCTGATCCGCCAGATCGCCGGCCTGAACAAAGGGAAATACCTGCATGATGAGGAACAGGAGGCCGCCCCTACGGACCTGTGCATCGGTGCGGCCTGTTACCCCGAGAAACACGCCGAAGCCCTGAACCTCGCCGTGGACATCGCCTACCTCAAACAGAAGGTGGATGCGGGTGCGGAATACCTCGTGACCCAGATGTTCTTCGACAATGCGAAGTACTTCCGCTTCGTGGAGCTTTGCCGAGCGGAAGGGATCACGGTGCCCATCCTCCCCGGACTGAAGCCGCTGACCACCATGAAGCACATCGCCTTCATCCCGAAGACCTTCGCGATCGACCTGCCGCAACCGCTGGCCTCGGAACTGGTGAAGTGCAAGAGCGACGCACAGGTGAAACAGCTCGGTATCGAGTGGAGCATCGAGCAGGCTCGTGACCTCATGGCGAAGAATGCCCCCTGTGTCCACTTCTACACCATGGGAAAGGGCGAGGCCGTGAAGGCCATTTGCGAGAAGATCTTCTGATCCAAGTGTTACGGACGGTGCTGGTGCCCAAGCATCCGTTGTACGTACTTGCCGAGCACGTCGAACTCCAGGTTCACCCGGTCGCCCGACTTCAACCGGTGAAAGGTCGTGTGCGCGAAGGTGTACGGGATGATCGCCACGCCGAAGCCGGTCGCATCCAAGGTGGCCACGGTGAGGCTGACCCCGTTGAGGCAAACGCTGCCCTTCTCCACGAGCAGTTCCCCTTGTGCCGGAAGATCGAAGGTGAATGCCCACGACCCGTCCAGGTCGCGTACCTCGCGACAACGCACCGTGGTGTCCACATGACCTTGTACCATGTGCCCATCCAAACGGTCGCCGATCCGCAGGCAACGCTCCAGCCCCACGGGTGATCCAGGTGCCCATGTGCCGAGGTTCGTACGGCTCAGGGTCTCCAGCACGGCCGTCACTTCGTATCGGTCCTCCTGTACCGCTACTACCGTAAGGCACACCCCGTCATGGGCCACGCTCTGGTCCACCTTCAGTTCCCCGGCCATCGCTGCGCGGATGGTGAAGGTGCGGTTGGTGCCGTGGTCCCGCACGGCCACCACTTCCCCCAACGCTTCAACGATCCCGGTGAACATCAGTGGACGTTGCCTTGTGCATTACCTCCCTGGATGTGTACATAGCCCTTCAATTCCACGAGTTCCTTACCCGCCAAGCGGATATAGGTGACCTGGCAGAGGTAGTAATACACGCCATCGGGCAGCGGGCTGTCCGAATCGAGGTAAGTGCCCTTCCATTCAATGTCGGGATCCTCCGTGCGGAACACCACCTTGCCCCAGCGGTTGAACACCTGGAGGTCGATGCGCTCCACGCCGCGGTAGGGGAATGGCCCGAAACGATCGTTGTGCCCGTCGCCGTTCGGGGTGAAGACGTTCGGAAGCGTATAGCCCGGGCAATTGTCGCCGCATACCGCCGCCACGAAGGCACTTTCATTGCCCACTGTATCCACAGCCGTCACTTGGTAGCAGCCGGCCACCGAGCTTCCGTCCACGTGCTGGTACATGGTGTTCTCCGCGCCATCGACCACCGCGATCAACTGGAAGACCCCCCCGATGCTATCGGTGAAGTAGATGCGGTACCCATGGGTGTCGTCGGCACAACCATCGTTCGGGTTGTTCCAGGTCAGGGTGTTCAACGGCTTTTCGCAGTCGTTCTCGATCGATACCGAAGGTGCGCACGGTGGCGTACGGTCCACGGGGATGCCGCACACCTCCTGGCTCCAATTCAACAGGGGCGATCCGATCGAGGGGTCGCTGTAAGCGCCGGTGCTGATCACCAGGTAGCAGTACTCCTGCCCGTTCACCAGACCGGTGTCCACGAAGCTGGTGGTGGTGCTCGTACCCACGCTTACCCACGACCCACCCACATCCCGGAACACCTCATAGGAACTGTTCGTCCAAGGGGTGTTCAGGCTCCAGGCGATGGTGAGTTGTTCGTCGTCCGGCGTGGTAGCGATGAAGACCGATGAGGCCGGGCTGCTGCTCCCGATCACGTCGGGCGTCGCCTGATCCGCGCGACCGATCAGTTCCACGCGGTACACATGCGGTTGCGCCTCCGTATCAAGGCCGGTGTCGATGAACCCCGTATCGGGGTGGGCGAGGAAGGGGTGGACCGAGCTTGTCCAGATCAGTTCCGTGGCTGTTGTGAGGCCCGTGCCCCGGTACAGGTTGAAACGGTATGGACCGGGCCGGGCGATGGTGTCCAGATCATACGCATTGCTCCACCGCACCGTATCGATCCCGGCGCTCACGTCCGTGGTCCCTACGCTCACTTTGGTGATCACGGGTACCTGCCGATCGAGCATGGCGCAGAACTCCACGCTGGCGTAACTCTGGGCGCCATCGGGGAAGACTGCCACCACCATGTAACAATAGGAGTTGCCGATCACCAGGTCAGCGTCATCCGTATAACTCGTGTTCCCGAGGCCCTCGTTGGTGCCGATCAAGGTATAGCCGGTGTAGGCGGGCACTCCCAGTTCGCAATGGTCGGGGGTGAAACCATACGGTCCGCTTCGGCGGTAGATCAGATAACGCACTGCATTGCTACAGATGCTCTGATCCCATTGCAGCGCGATCGTATTGCCCACCGGGGTCGCCACGGGGTTCTGCGGTGCAGGTCCCACCACCTTGATCATCATGGTTCCGTATGCCTGTAGCTGCACAGGCTGCCAGTTGTCCGTGGCATTGAACACCACCATGTAGGGTTGGGAACGCACGTGCGCGCACTGCGTGTTCCAATTGAAGATGCCGTTGACCGGGTTCCCGGCGGTCGGCTCAAGGAAGGTGGCGGGTGAGGTGGCCAGTTCGAAGGGTTGGCCCAGGGCCTCCAGGGTCACCGCTTGGGTGGCATTGGGATCCGAGGCTTGTACCGTGAAGTTGAGGAGGGTCCCAGCGACCACGCAGGTATCGGCCCGTGCCTGGATCACCGGTGGTTGGTTGTTACAGGGCCGCACGGTGATCTGCATATCGCGCATCACGTAACCCACTTCGCGCCACACCCCGTTCACCAGGCGCCACTCCCGCACAATGAAGGCGATGTTGTATTCGCCCACCAACGGCGGTGCATTCCAGGAGATGGTGCCCGTGATGGGGTCGATGCTGTAGCTGGGCCCTGGATAGCTGTAGCCCGGAATGGGCAGGCCGAACCGTCCAAGGCAGATCGCGGGTTCGAAGGAAAGACTGTCACCATCCGGATCGAAGGCGGCCGGGTTGTGTACCCAGGGCTGGTTCAGGCAGGCATCCTGGATCGGGGAGTTGAGGAACTGTGCGGAACAGTTGTTCCGGCCGGTGACCGGGGAGATGCGCAAGAGGGTGCGCACACTGAACGATTGGGCGATGGAGTTGGGTACGTTGATCACGCCACCGTTCCGGTTCATGTCATCGATCATGATCACGAACTCCCCGTAGCCGGTATAGGTGTGGGTGGTCACATATTCGCTGCGGCGTAGGTCCTGGTCCGGGAAGTCGTCGATGTCCGTCCGTAGAATGGTGTCCTGGATCGGGGAATCGCCGTAGTTGATCTCCAGCTCCGGCCGGTCCGCTGGTGCGCTCAACTTCGTATGCGTGATCACCGTGATCCGGTATTCCAAGCCACCGAGGTGGCACACGATGATCTCCCCCGCACGGTTGTGCGTGGCCGATGCACACATGGCCACACCAAGTGTGAGCAGCAGAATGAGGGTACGAAGCGGTCGCATCCGGGGTCCGTACAAAGTACGGTATTCCTGCAACGGTGACCACCGCCTTTCCGCGCACCAGTATCCCCTTTCCCCGTCCTCCGGTCCTGTGTTCGGGCCAACGGATCGGCTACCCTCGGACGGCTATCTTCGGCCCTCCCATACCAGCCCCTCCATGATCACCCTTACCAAGAGCACCCGCCCCAGCGCCGCTCGGGACAGCCTGGTCATCCTCAGCGACATCGGCCAGCTCCGCAGTCTGGACCTGGAACGCGGGGACCGCCAATACCTGATCGAGCAGCTCCAGGCCGATCCGCAATTGGCCGTTTGCGACGTGAGCGGCCGGCTGGTCATGGTACACCTGTTCGGTGCGGGGCAACGTTCCGCCCAACTGGAAAAGGCGCGCCGTGCAGGCGATGCCATGGTGGCCCGGCTCAATGCCGCCAAGCGCACCGAGGCCCAACTGATCAGCCTGCAGGACGATGCCGAGGCGACCCTCGCCCTGGTGGAAGGTGCGGCTTTGGGTACCTACGCCTTCAGAAAGTACAAGAGCGACGAAAAGGGTGCACCCACCATGGAGAAGCTATCGGTCGTGGCCCGGGAGGTGAGCGCCAAGGCCCTGGAGGAGGTGGCGGACATCGTGGACGCCACCTGTGTGGCACGCGACCTGGTGAACGAGCCGGTGAGCTTCCTCAACGCCACCCAACTGGCCGCGGAGATCCGCACCCTGGCCAAGGACTCAGGCTTCAAGGTGGAGGTCATGGAGAAAGCCCGGATCGAGGCCTTGGGCATGGGCGGGCTACTGGCCGTGAACAAGGGTAGCCTGGATCCGCCCACCTTCAGTGTGCTGGAATGGAAACCGAAGAACGCGGTGAACAAAAAGCCACTTCTCTTGGTAGGCAAGGGTGTGGTGTACGACACCGGTGGCCTTAGCCTGAAGCCCACACCCAACAGCATGGACCAGATGAAGTGCGACATGGCCGGGGCCGCTGCCGTGGCCTGCGCCATCGCCCTGGTGGCCAAGCAGGAACTGCCCGTTCACGTGATCGGACTGGTGCCCGCCACCGACAACCGCCCCGGTGGCAATGCGTACGCACCGGGCGATGTGATCCGCATGCACAGCGGCCTCACCGTGGAAGTGCTGAACACCGATGCCGAAGGCCGCCTGATCCTGGCCGATGCCCTGAGTTATGGCGAACGCTACAAACCCGAACTGGTGATGACCATCGCCACCCTCACCGGAGCGGCCATGCGTGCCATCGGCACCTACGGCACGGCCGTGATGGGCACGGCGGATCAGGAGGCCTTCAACCGGTTGGAGAGCGCTGGCGATACCGTGTTCGAGCGCACGGCCCGCCTGCCGTTCTGGGAGGAGTACGACGAGGAGATCAAGAGCGACGTGGCCGACATCAAGAACCTTGGCAGCGACCTTGGTGGGGCGCAGACCGCCGGGAAATTCCTGGCGCGCTTCACCACACACCCGTACATCCACCTGGATATCGCAGGCCCCGCCTTCCTTGGCCGCAAGGACAGCTACCGGCCCAAAGGTGGCACCGGCGTGGGCGTGCGGCTCTTTTATGAATTCATCAAACAACGGGCGAAAGCCCGGTAAGGGCGCGGCACTTCGCTCCCGTTCAACCCATGAGCCAGGATCAGGCCCCCCTTCGCATCGGTATCACCTGTGGCGACCTCAACGGCATCGGCATCGAAGTGGTGCTGAAGACCTTTGAGGACAGCCGCATGCACACGGACCTCACGCCCATCCTCTACGCGAACGCACATGCCGTGAGCCATCATCGGAAGGCCCTGAAGTTGGACGACATCCAGTTCCAACGGGTCAACGATGCCCGCGAGGCGGTCGCTCGCAAATTCAACGTGGTCAATACGTGGGAAGAGGATCTGGCGATCGAATTCGGCAAACCCTCGGGGCCCCTGGCGGCGTATGCCATCAAAAGCCTGGAGGCCGCTGCCCAGGACCTGGCCGCTGCCAGGATCGACGTGTTGGTCACCGCTCCGATCGATAAACATGCCATGCAACAAGCGGGCTTCGCCTATCCCGGCCATACGGAATACCTGCAGCACCTGGCGGGCGGCGATGGCGAGGTGTTGATGTTGTTGGTGGGCGATGGCTTGCGTGTGGGTACCGTCACCGGCCACATCCCGATCAAGGAGGTGGCGAACGCGATCACCACGGACCGGATCGTGGCCAAGGCACGGCTCCTGCACCAGAGCCTGCTCCGCGATTTCGACATCGTCTCCCCACGCATCGCTATCCTTGGCCTCAACCCGCATGCGGGGGATGGCGGTGCGCTCGGCAGCGAGGACAAGGAACGGATCGCCCCGGCCGTGCGTCGCTTGAACGACGAAGGCATCTCCGCCATGGGGCCTTACGCCGCCGACGGCTTCTTCGGCAATGGCAGTTACAAACATTTCGACGGCGTGCTCGCCATGTACCACGACCAGGGCCTTGCTCCGTTCAAGGCCTTGAGCTTCGGGCACGGCGTCAACTTCACCGCTGGACTGCCTATTGTACGCACCAGCCCCGACCACGGCACCGGGTTGGATATCGCCGGACGCGGGGTCGCCAACGAAGGCAGCTTCCGTGCGGCGGTGTGGATGGCCTGCGACATCCATCGCGACCGCGAGGTGTACAAGACCATCGGGAACAATCCCTTGCAGCCCCAGAAACGGGAGAAGGAGAGGAAGGAGGGGTAGATCACTGCCACGCGAAGTGGATGACGGTCTCCATGCTGCACACGCACTTGGTCGCATGATGATGAACCTACCGGCCCAGGCAGGCTGCGACCATCCAAGACCGCATGGCGATCATTGCCGAATGAATTGAGCTGTGTGTGCCAGGCCGCCAGTATCATCCACCACGGATAGGGCATAACACCCCGAAGCCAAACCGCCCACATCCACCGTTCCGTTCTGCCCGGTACGGCCCACAAGCACGACTTGGCCCAGGGCATTGGCAACGCTGAACTGTGCAGACGCGATAACGGCGCCGTTCAAGATCAAACCGATCCGGTCATGGGCCGGGTTCGGATAGAGGCGCAGCCTTTCTTCGCTCCGTTCCATCTCTTCAAACCCCACGGCAGTACCGCAGGCGCTGGTGTACGCGCCGCCCACCCATTGGGCGATGCGCTGTATGCTGTCCGGCCCGGCCACGGTGAAGGAGCCACCTACGATCAGTGTATCACGGAACGAACCCAATGCGCCGATGTCCGGGTAGAAATAGCCCGGCGGCACCAAACTGCACCAGCGGCTGCCGTCCCACTTGGCCACCCGTCCGGTGGGCACACCACCAATGGTATTGAAGCGGCCGGTCACATAAAGGGTGTCTTGGATCCAGCTCATACGATAGATGGTGGGGTTGGAGGAGCCACAGGTGCCTTCGCCCAAGGTGCCCCATTGTTCACCATCCCATGTGACGATCCCGCAGCCCGGATTATCCGGAGGACCGTAGGCACCACTTTGTGCGAAGGCCCCAGCTACATAGAGCAGGCCATCATGCACCTCCAACAGGTTCACCAGGCTGAAGCTGCCACGAATACCGTTGTCTACCGCGCTCCATTGAACCCCATCAAAACGCACCAAGTCCCGCGAAGCAGCGTCTCCCCCGAAATTTCCTCCCACATACAATTCGTCGTTGTACCAAGCCATGTCATGGATCAGGTTCACCTCAGTTGGGCCGAATAAGGGGAAGTCGAACACGTTGTGCCATGTTGTTCCATCCCATCGTGCCAGCCCATGTGCTGGTTGCCCGCCAGCGGTGTTGAAATAGCCGGTCGCGTATAGCCCATCATCATAACCATGTAGCCGTGTCACGATCCCGTCCAACCCAGTGCCGAGGTGTTGCCAGGCGCTGCCATCCCAACGGGCTATGTTGTAAGCGGGCTCGCCATTGATCAGGTAGATGTCACCACCTGCGTAAAGCTCACCGTTCCAGAAGGCCATCGTTAGGATGCCGCCGTTTGCCATTCCGGAAGTGTTGATCGGTGGTGTGCAGTCCCAATTGAAGCCACAATCCATGGGTTGGAACGATTGACCATCCCATCTACTGATACCTGGGATTATCGTTCCATCACCGGCAACGGTCATTGCACCACTGATGTAGAGGACATCTTCATTCGCATCTTCAAGCAAACATCTCGGACCTCCCGAGCCCAATCCAACGCCAAGTTGCTGCCAAAGCGATTGACCGGCAACAACGCCAGGAGCGATGGAACCACCCAGGCAGGCTACGACCGTCCAAGAACGCATGGCGATCATTGCCGAATGAATTGAACTGTTCGTGCCGGGCCGCCAGTACCATCCACCACGGATAGGGCATAACACCCCGAAGCCAAACCGCCCACATCCACCGTTCCGTTCTGCCCGGTACGGCCCACGAGCACGACTTGGCCCAGGGCATTGGCAACGCTGAACTGTGCAGACGCGATAACGGCGCCGTTCAAGATCAAACCGATCCGGTCATGGGCCGGGTTCGGATAGAGGCGCAGCCTTTCTTCGCTCCGTTCCATCTCTTCAAACCCCACGGCAGTACCGCAGGCGCTGGTGTACGCGCCGCCCACCCATTGGGCGATGCGCAGGATACTGTCCGGCCCGGCCACGGTGAAGGAGCCACCTACGATCAGCGTATCACGGAACGAACCCAATGCGACGATGTCCGGGTAGAAATAGCCCGGCGGCACCAAACTGCACCAGCGGCTGCCATCCCACTTGGCCACCCGTCCGGTGGGCACACCACCAATGGTATTGAAGCGGCCGGTCACATAAAGGGTGTCTTGGATCCAGCTCATACGATAGATGGTGGGGTTGGGTGAGCCACAAGTGCCTTCACCCAAGGTACCCCACTGCTCGCCGTCCCAGGTAACGATGCCACAGCCCGGATTATCCGCAGGGCCATAAACACCGCTTTGCGCGAAAGCCCCTGCCACATAAAGCAGACCATCATGCACCTCCAGCAGGTTTACCAAGCTGAAACTGCCACGAATACCGTTGTCTACCGCGCTCCATTGAACCCCATCAAAACGCACCAAGTCCCGCGAAGCAGCGTCTCCCCCGAAATTTCCTCCCACATACAATTCGCCGTTGTACCAGGCCACGTCGTTGATTAGATTCACATTGGAGGGTCCGAATAAGGGGAAGTCGAACACGTTGTGCCATGTTGTTCCATCCCATCGTGCCAGCCCATGTGCTGGTTGCCCGCCAGCGGTGTTGAAATAGCCGGTCGCGTATAGCTCATCATCATAACCATGTAGCCGTGTCACGATCCCGTCCAACCCAGTGCCGAGGTGTTGCCAGGCGCTGCCATCCCAACGGGCTATGTTGTAAGCGGGCTCGCCATTGATCAGGTAGATGTCACCACCTGCGTAAAGCTCACCGTTCCAGAAGGCCATCGTTAGGATGCCGCCGTTTGCCATTCCGGAAGTGTTGATCGGTGGTGTGCAGTCCCAATTGAAGCCACAATCCATGGGTTGGAACGATTGACCATCCCATCTACTGATACCTGGGATGATCGTTCCATCACCGGCAACGGTCATTGCACCACTGATGTAGAGGACATCTTCATTCGCATCTTCAAGCAAACATCTCGGACCTCCCGAGCCCAATCCAACGCCAAGTTGCTGCCATAGTGATTGGCCCATGATTGAAGGCCCGCATAGTAGAAGTACTACCCCAGAGGACCATGAACATCCGCTTCGCATGATCACTGCCGGACAAAACGAACAACGTTCACAACCGGCTGCGTCGCTTCTCCAATGGTTGCGGCATAATAACCCGGTGCAAGGCCCCGAACATCCATGTCCCCATTGGCATCGGTAGTTCCGGTATAGACTATTTGCCCGACCGCGTTGACGATCATGATGTGACGTTGAGCCCAAGCCATTCCCTGTGAATAGAATGTGATCCGATCGCCGGCCGGATTCGGCGCGATCATCACCGATGGACGGGTGGTCTCCACGAGCCCTTGTGTACAAGCGGCGGAGCAAAAGCCCCGTGCCTGCAATTCGCACAGTAAGGTGGTGTATGCTGGTTTGTCCGTGCCCGCTCCAGTGAAGGTGCGCAGACCCAGCGTGCGGAGGTAATCCAGGAACACCGGCGCGGTGAGTCCGTAGTACGCCCCCAAGGAATCCACCACGGCACTGTCCAGGTCGGTGGTGGCGAACCAGCCCATGTATTTGATGCGGTCGGTGTGCTGGTCCCAGGCGGTGAATGTGGCCTCAACGAACTGACGCTGCAATTCCTCATTGCTCGCGCAGATCGCACCTGTCGGATATCCGATCTCGGCCAGTCGGATGGGCTGAGTACCCGGATGCAGCGCTACCAACTGATCCAGGTCCGTGATCACCTCGCCCGGTGGTTTCACGGTGAAGTCGTTCTGGATGCCATAGTACGTGGCCGAGATATGATCCGCCGCGCTGTTCGTGATCTGGCACAGGGTGACGGTCGCCGGATCGGTGAGCCCTCCCGAAGTGAAGGTGGTGCCCACGCTGAGCGTATCCCCGTTGTGGTTGGCGCCATAGAGCGCCTTGGCGTGTGGCTTCACGGCTTGCAGGAAACCGGCGAACTGCGTGTAGCGCGTTGCATTGGTCCCCCAAAGTGCATCACTCTCATTGCTGATGTTGAATGCGGCCAGCTCCACATCGGGCAGGTGCGCGAACAAGGTGTCCAGGGTTTCAAGCATGGTGCTGATCACCATCGGATCGTCGTAAGGCAGGCCCGTGAGGTCGGCGGGCATTTCGTCCACCACCGTGTTCACCACCTGGAGCTGAAGTTCCACCTTCACCCCTATCCCCTGGAAGTACAGGTTGATCAGATCCAGGTCGGCCAGCACGGCCGCATCCCACGTCGCTGCATCGGGCCGTAGGCTGCGCCAGGGGGTGGAGATGTGGATGGTGGCCATGCAGGCGGCCTGCGCCTTGGCGATCGCCGCCGGGAAGTCGTTGTCCTGCGCGAGGGAGACCGCGTAGCCCATCTCCCGTCCCTCGGGCTGCGGCTGGCTCCATACGTCCAGGGCAGAGGGCATGGCGATCGCGAGCGCCAGCAGTTGGTACACGTTTTTCATCGGATCGTGCTTCGGTGAAGATACGGTGGGTCCAGTGGTCGGACCCGCCGACAAAGCTTGGTGCGCCAATATCCCCAGGATCATCGCCTCTTCATTCTTCACCACGGCTGCACAGAGCAAGCTGAGATGGTATGGGACGGTCGGTGTCGCGGCCGAAGGCCGCCCCTGCGGCCGTTTTCAAGCCCAGCAGTGCCCAAGAGGACATCACCGCGTCGTCCGATACGGATCGGACCGCCTGCGTTGGATCCTCTCGTGCCGGAAGGCCAATAACGGTATGCGCCGCGCCTCCGTGCCGCTGTGGATCAATGGGATAAGAAGCGATAGCCCTGCGAATACCCCGGACGACCTTCCCGTGCAACCCGCTATTTTTGACGCCTCCAAACAGAACGCATCGCCATGGGTCGCATTTTCGAGAAACGCAAGCACAAGATCTTCGCCCGCAACGCCAAGCTGAGCAAGCTCTTCACCCGCATCGGCAAAGAGATCGCCATGAGCGTGAAGGCTGGCGGACCCAACCCCGAGGCCAACTCCCGGTTGAAGATGGCGATCCAGAACGCACGCGGTGCCAACATGCCCAAGGACAACATCGATCGCGCCATCAAGAAGGCGGCCGGTGGCGGCGAGGCGGACTACAGCGAGGTGACCTACGAGGGCTATGCACCCGGCGGGGTGGCGGTGTTCGTGGAAACGGCCACCAACAACCCCACCCGCACGGTGGCCAACGTGCGCAGCTTCTTCAGCAAATGCGACGGCACCCTGGGCACCAGCGGCTCGCTCTCCCATGTCTTCGATCGCAAGGCCGAGTTCGTCATTGAGACGGCCGCGTTGAAGGGCCGCGATGTGGATGAACTGGAGATGGAGTGCATCGATGCCGGTGCCGAGGACGTGATCCGCGACGAGGAGGGCATCGTGATCCTTGCGGCCTACACCGCCTTCGGCAGCATGGCCCAGAAACTCGAACAGCTCGGGGTGGAATCGAAGAGCGCCGAATTGAAACGGTTCCCACTCTCTACCATGCCAGTGGATCTGACCACGGCGAGGAATGTGATGAAGCTCGTGGACATGCTGGAGGAGGACGATGATGTGAACGCCGTTTACCACAACATGGACCTCACCGAAGAGGTGGAGGAGCAATTGGCCAACGGCTGAGCCCTCAGGACCTGCTCCGTTGCGTACGGAAGCGGATGTGATAGTGGGTGCCGGTGTTCCCACCCTGCACGGTCATGCGGCCGTTGAGCTGTTCCACCAGGCTCTCGATGAGCGATACACCGAGCGTGGCACCGTCGGTCTGCAACTTCTCTATCGGAATGCCCACGCCATCATCGGTGTACTTCAGGTCGAAGGCGCCATCCCCCACATCGCTGATGAAGAGTTCGATCCGTCCGCTTTCCCGGTCTTTGAACGCGTGCTTGAACGAATTGGTGATCAGCTCATTCAACAGCAGGCCCAGCGGTACCATGGTGTGCAGGTCGAAGGCGAGGCCCTGTTCGATCCGCGTATCGTACGAGATCCGATCGTCCACATCGTTCACCTTCACCAGTTCGGCGAAGAGTTCGTGGATGTACAGGGCCACATCCACCATGGCCAGTTCATCACCCTTGTACAGCTTCTCATGGATCAGAGCCATGCTCGTTACACGGCTCTGGCTTTGATCGAAGGCGTGTTGCAGGCGTTCGTCCGCGATGGTGCCGGCCTGTAAACGCAACAGGCTCGCGATCACCTGCAGGTTGTTCTTCACCCGGTGATGCATCTCCTTGATCAACACGGTGATGCGTTCGTTCGCCTGTTCCAGCTTCTGCTTCTCGGCCTGCAACGCAGCGTTCTGTTCGTTGTCGCGGATCCGGGCGGCCTTCAGGTTCTCGCGCATGCGGGACAGGGCGAGTCCAAGCACATCCTGCCGGCCACGCACCGGCACCGGGGTGTCGTAGTTGCCCTTGCCAATGGCTTCGGCGCTGCTCGCCTGGGCGCGGATGTTGTCGATCATGCCGTTGAACGAAAGCGCCATCTGACCGATCTCGTCCGAGCTGCTCACCGGTACCTTGGCGCTGATGTCGCCCGTGGCCAACGACCGCGAAGCATGCGTCACCTCATCCACGGTGTTGCTCAGGCCACGCAGGATCACCACGCCCATGATGGTGACCGCCCCCACCACGCCGAGCAATGCGGCCAGCACGATGAAGAGCCTCAATTCGGCTTCCCGCGAATTGGCCGCCGTGCTCTCGCGGATCACGCCCAAGGAGCGGTCCTCCACCAGTTTCAGTTTTTCAAGGGCCTGCAACGAGAGCTCCCACCACTGGCGCGGGGCGATCCCCAGTGGATCGGCGGTGCGCCGCTCCTTCACCGTGCCGATGAGCGCTCGAAGGAAGTTCACATCCGGGCCCTGGAAGAGCTGCCGGTAGGCGCTGAGCACCTCGGGCTGGGCATCGCGCTCGAACAGGAGCAGATTGGTCTCGTAGGTGGAGATCAGGTCGTTGATCTCGCCCTGGTCCCGCTCGCTCATCACCCCGCGCGAACCGATGCTCAGTCGGTCGCGCACCAGGCACAGGGATTGTTTCGCGTTCAGCAGCCGCTGGTGTGCATACATCCATGATTGGGTCTCCGAATCGAGCCCGGTGCGCACGATGTGGCCCATTTCGTCGAGCAGGCGTTGATCCATCTCACCAAAGCTTCTTCCAGCGGCCACCGCATCGATCCGGTTCTCGGCCACCCGGCTCCGCAGGATGTTCAAGCCGTCGAAGGGGAGCCCCCCCACCACCTTGGGGTCGTTCGGATGTGTGGGATCGCGCAAGGCTTCGATGCTCGCATTGGTGCGTTGCTGTTGCACGCTGAGCTTGATGGGCGTGACCGGCTTGCCCGTGAGGAAACCCACGGAAAGGGCGCTCTCCCGTTGCAGGTCATGGATCACCTCGGCGAAGCGCCCGATCAAGGCGCTCTGCTCGTTCACATAGTCCATCACCTCCAACCGTTTGATGCTCGAATCCACCTGCTTGCCGATCAATAGCACCATGCCCACCACCGGTATCCCCAGGGTGATCATGAACTTGGTCCGGATCGGCAGATCCGCGAAACGCCAGCGCATCGTGCCGAAAGTACACCGTGTCGCGCTTGCCACGGGCGTCTACCTTTGGACGCACCGGCAGGTATGCCGCAACGGACACATGAAGGAACAATTCGAAGCGCTCGACGCGCGGATCGCCGAGGCGCTCCAAGGCGGTGGAATGGACCGCATCGCCGCACAGCACAAGAAGGGCAAACTCACCGCCCGTGAACGGGTGGACCTGCTGCTGGACGAGGGCAGTTTCCACGAGATCGGCCAGCTCGTCACCCATCGCAGCGACAACTTCGGGCTGGACAAGCAGGTCTTCCTCGGCGATGGCGTGATCACGGGCCACGGCCGTATCGATGGCCGCCTGGTCTATGTCTTCTCCCAGGATTTCACCGTGCTCGGCGGCTCGCTGGCCGAGGCTCACGCCGCCAAGATCTGCCGGATCATGGACCTGGCCATGCAGAACGGCGCGCCGGTGATCGGCCTCAACGACAGCGGCGGTGCCCGGATCCAGGAAGGGGTCGTGAGCCTTGCCGGTTATGCCGACATCTTCTACCGCAACGTGCGCAGCAGCGGGGTGGTGCCACAGATCAGTGCGATCCTCGGCCCCTGTGCCGGTGGTGCGGTGTACAGCCCGGCCCTCACCGATTTCGTGATGATGACCGAGGGGACGAGCTACATGTTCGTGACCGGACCGAACGTGGTGAAGACCGTGACCCATGAAGAGGTGAGCAGCGAGGACCTTGGTGGGGCCTCCACCCACGCCTCCAAGAGCGGCGTCGCCCATTTCACCGCACCGAATGAGTTGGATGCGATCCGTCAGTTGCGTCGATTGTTCTCCTATATCCCCAGCAATTGCGAAGAGGACCCACCTGTGGTGGACCATCAGCCGGGTGATGATCTGCGCCCCGAACTGGATACCATCATCCCCGACAACCCGAACCAGCCGTACGACATCCGTGAGGTGCTGAACGCCGTGATCGACCCGGACAGCAGCATGGAGGTACATGCGGATTACGCCCGCAACATGGTGATCGGCTTTGCACGTGTGGCGGGCCGCACCGTGGGTTGCGTGGCCAACCAACCCGCTACCCTGGCAGGGGTGCTCGATATCGACGCGAGCATCAAGGCGGCGCGTTTCGTGCGCTTCTGCGATGCCTTCAACATCCCGCTGCTCGTCTTCGTGGACGTGCCCGGGTTCCTGCCCGGTACCGATCAGGAGTGGCGCGGCATCATCAACCACGGCGCCAAACTGCTCTATGCGTTCAGCGAGGCCACCGTTCCGCGTATCACGGTGATCACCCGCAAGGCATACGGCGGGGCCTATGATGTGATGAACTCCAAACACATCGGGGCGGACATGAACTTCGCCTGGCCCAGTGCCGAGATCGCCGTGATGGGCGCCAAGGGGGCGGCCGAGATCATCTTCAAGGGCGAGATCGCCAAAGCCGCCGACCCGGCCGCCAAGTTGGCGGAGAAGGAGGCGGTGTACAAGACCCAGTTCGCCAATCCGTACGAGGCGGCGGCCCGTGGTTATGTGGACGCCGTGATCCGCCCGTCCGAAACGCGCAAACACATCATCGCTGCCCTGGACATGTTGCGCAACAAGGTGGAGAAGCTGCCGCGCAAGAAGCACGGGAACATCCCCTTGTGATCCGCGTATCAAGGCTCTTTGCAGACCATGAAGTTCACCGTTGTCACACCCAGCTTCGGGCAGTTGCGCTATTTGCGTCTCAATGCAGCGTCCATCGCTGATCAGCATGGACCGGGCATCGAGGTGGAGCACATCGTGCAGGACGGTGGCAGCAAGGACGGCACCCGTGAATGGTTGGCCACCCGACCGGACATCATCGGCGTGGCCGAGGCCGACGAAGGGATGTACGACGCCATCAACCGGGGGATCAAGAAGGGAACAGGGGAGATCTTCTCCTGGCTCAACTGCGATGAGCAATTCCTGCCCGGAACCCTGGCCGCCGTGAAAGCCTTTTTCGAACAGCACCCGCAGGTGGACATGGTCGCGGGCGATACCCTCGTGGTGGATTCCAAGGGAGAATACCAATGCCACCGCAAGGCCGTGGTGCCCACCACCGGCATCCTGCGCCTCGGTCGCACACCCGTGCAGAGCTGTTCCCTGTTCTTCCGGGCGCGGCTCGTGAAGGGCGAACGGGCCGTGCTCTTCGATCCGCAATGGAAGGCCATGGGCGATTGGGCCTGGTTGCGCGACCAGCATGCACGTGGTGCCCGCATGGAACGCCTGCCGCGTTTCCTCGCCACCTTCGTCGATGATGGTGGCAACCTGGGCATGAGCCCACAGGCGATCAAGGAGACCCGCGCCGTGTATGGGGCCTTGAGCACCTGGCACCGCGCCACGGAATACGCGGTGCGCGGGGCGGATTACTTCCGGAAGTTCATGGATGGTTACTATCGCCAGAAGCCCTTCGATTACGCGATCTATCAGGCTGATGAGCAACGCCCTTCCGGTGTTTCTGAAAGCCGACAGGTGCGATATGTCGCCAAACCCACCTGGCACTGGAAGGGTCGCGCGCATTGATCGCGATCCCCATCCGGATATGAACGGGCTGCGGGTACCTTGTGCCCACGAATGTGCCCAATGGGAGGTGCCGACCGTTCAATGCGCGTGATCCGTCACGTCCTGTGTCAGTGGCCCCACCCGGCAGGGCAGGAGCCATGATGATGTACCCCCGTCCTGCTCTCCCCCGGCTCCTGGTGGTCGTATCGATCCTGGGCATGGTCCTTTGCCCACTTCGCGCACAGCATGTCCCAACATGGTCCGAAGTGGTACGCATGGCCGAGGATACCACCAAGGTCCTGAGGCTATCCGACCTCTGCTACGCCTATCGTCGAAAGGACCCGGACTCCGCACTTCATTTCGGAGGTCTTGCGCTCGAACTCGCGCGCAGCCTCCATTTTGCCAAAGGGGAGGCCCAGGCATTGAACGATATGGCGATCATCCATATGGATCGCAGCGCGTTCCCCGAGGCCGATAGTGCCTTGCGCACCGCGTTGAGGATCAGACGGCGTATCGGCGATGCGGAAGGGGAGGGTGCCGTGCTCAACAAGCTCGGGAACCTGTACCAGGCCCAATTGCGTTTGGAAGAAGCGCTCGAGGAGAACCGCCGTGCGCTCGGGATCTTCGATCAGCTTGGTCAGCGAGCCAAATCCGCGATCATCCTGAGCAACATCGCCGTTCTTGAGTTCAACCTGCGACAGTACGAACTCGCCTTGAAGGATCATCGGACCGCCGCCACCGTTCGTGCGGAGCTTGGTGACAGTGCGGGCCTCGCCATTTCGCAGGGGAACATGGCCAATGTGCTCCTCGCCATGGGTGATACAGGCCAAGCCTTGGACCTGTTCCATCGTGCCGCGACCTACTTCCGCGATCATGATATGCGCATGGAGTATGCGGTGCAGGCGAACAACGAGGCCGGGGTGCGGCTGGCACGTGGCGAAGTGCAGCATGCCGCTTCACTTTATACCGCTGCGCTTGCCATTCGGGAAGTGTCCGGCGACCGCAAGGCGATCGCTTCCTCGCTCATCGGCCTGGCCGATGCACAGGCGCGTATGGGTCGTGTGGCCGAAGCACGACGCACCGCTCACCGGGGCCTGGCCATGGCCCAGGAGGTGGGGGCCACAAGCGAGCGCATGCAGGCGTTCCGCACCTTGGCCAGCATCCATGCCCGGCTCGGCCAGGCCGATAGCACACTCCTGTTCCACGAGCGCTTCACCGCCCTGCGCGATTCGGTCTTCAACTCCGAGACCGGCCAACGGATCGCTGACCTTCAAGCACGCCTGGGGATCGAGCGCAAGGAACAGGAACTACAAGAGCAGCGTGCCGATATCAATGCCAAGAACCTGGCGATCGCCGAGCTGGACCGGGAGGCCGATCGGCGTCGGTTCCTGCTGATACTGGCCGCCTTCTGCATCGGGGTCATCGTGCTGCTGGCCATGGTGATCCTTCAGCGCCAGAAGCGGAAGGCCGACGCCCTGCGGGATGCCTCGGTGATCGCCGAACGGGAGCGCGGCCTGAAGGCCATGGTACAACGGACAGATGCGGACCGTAAGCGCATCGCCTCGGAACTTCACGATGGAGTGGGCCAGTTGCTCACCGGCCTCAAGTACCGACTTCAGGCCGTTGCCGGGGCCGATCAAGGGATGAAGGATGCCCTTGCCCTCGCCGAGGAGGCCGGCCGGGAGATCCGTGGGATCGCACATGCCATGATGCCACGTGCCTTGGAAGAGGCTGGCCTGGTCCCCACCCTCACCGACCTGTTCAACCGTTCATTGGATCTTCCTGGTATGGCCCACACGTTCGAGCACCACGGCATGGAGCGCAGGTTGCCGCGGGAATTGGAAACAGGGATCCACCGTATCGCGCAGGAGGTCGTGGCCAACATCCTCAAACATGCCCATGCCACGCACGTGGATATCCAGTTGCTCCGGAACAGGAACGCGGTGATCCTGATCATCGAGGATGACGGGATCGGGATCGATCCAGCATCGGTGGGCATAGGGCTGGGACTGCTGAATTTACAGGATCGGGCACGGATCATGGAAGGTAGCATCGATCTTGCACCCCGGGAAGAGGGAGGGACCGCGGTCACGCTTCGTATTCCGGTCCCGGAGAACCACGGCGAATGAACGGAACGATCAGGGTGGCCATCTGTGACGATCACCGTGTGGTGACCGAGGCACTGCGTGAGCTGGTCAACGGCATGCCGGGGATCTCTTGCGTGGGCACGGCCAGCAGCGCGCCGGATGCCCTGTTCATGCTCGAACACATCGGAACGGATGTGCTCCTCACCGACCTGGACATGCCGGGCATGGATGGTTTCGAACTCGTGCCAAGGGTACACGACAGGCACCCGGATGTGCGGATCGTGGTGCTTACCATGCACGATGAACCCGCCCTGGTGGAACGTGCCTCCGAAGTGGGTGCTGATGGATACGTGCTCAAAAGTGCCGACAAGGATGAACTCGCCCTGGCCATCCGGGAGGTCTTTGCCGGTCGGCGCTATTTCGGCGGAAGCATCGCCAGTACCCTGCTGCAACGCACCACCCTGAGCACCGTGGGGTCCACGTTGCTGAAGGACCTGAGCACGCGGGAGGTGGAAGTGCTCGCTGCCCTGGCAGAGGGTATCGGCAACAAGGAGATCGGCGCCCGCTTGTTCATCAGCCCGCGCACGGTGGATACCCACCGCACCAACCTGATGCGTAAGTTGAAGACCCACAACCTGGCCGGTCTGGTACGCATCGCGATCAAGGCCGGGCTTGTTCGTTGAACAGGACCACGGACCACGGTATCCGGCCGGACCCTTCGTTCAGTGATCTTAACAGACCGATCATGCATGGGCCGCACCATGGCCCCTAACTTCGCGCCGGATAAGACCCCGACCATGTTCCTGAAAATCACCTCCCTGCTGGCGATCAGCGCCCTGGCCACCATGCCGCACGATCCCCTGCCCAACTTGGCCATCGGTACCAACCTGCCAGCAGCCGACACCCGGATGAAGGACGTTTCCGGTAGCGAGATCTCGCTGAAGGATGCGGCTGGCAAGAACGGCCTCGTTGTGGTCTTTTCCTGCAACACCTGCCCCTTCGTGGTCGGGAACGAGGACAGTGAGGGTTGGGAGGGCCGCTATCCGGCACTCGCTGCCTTTGTCCAGCGCCATGGGATGGGTATCGTTTTCGTGAACAGCAATACCACCAAGCGCGATGCGGGCGATGGCTTCGCCGATATGCAGGCGCGTTACAAGGAGAAGAAGTATGCCGGATACTATGTGCTCGACGAGGGCAACAAGGTGGCCGATGCCTTTGGCGCACGTACCACCCCACACGTCTTCCTTTTCGACAAGGACATGAAGCTCGCCTACAAGGGCGCCATCGATGACAATGTGGGGAAGGCCGCCGAGGTGAAGGATCGCTATCTGGAGATGGCTGTGGCCGCTGTGGCCGCGGGTAAAGCCGCCGAGCCGAACACCACACGCAACATCGGTTGCAGCATCAAACGAGTGGCCGTGCCGCACACGCACTGATCCACCCGTGTTCCAACGCCGCGTCATCCGTGCATGGCGCGGCGTTGTTCATTTGTTGAAAACAATGTGCGTGCTGCCCCATGGGTGGGCTGTTCCTTTGTGCCAAAGGACCTCAGGATGAACGTACTGCTGATCGGAGGGGGAGGACGCGAACATGCCATGGCATGGAAGATCGCACAGAGTTCCCTGCTCGATGAACTCTACATCGCACCCGGGAACCCTGGAACGGTGCGCCATGGTCGCAACGTGGACCTGGATCTCCGCGATCAGCGGAAGTTGCGGGCCTTCCTGTTGGAGAAGCGGATCCGGATCGTGGTGGTGGGACCGGAGGCGCCGCTCGTGGATGGGTTGCATGACCGCATTGCGGCCGATCCCGAACTCAAGGCGGTCACCGTCATCGGCCCACGGAAGGATGGTGCCCGGCTGGAGGGAAGCAAGGACTTCGCCAAGGAGTTCATGTTCCGCCACAACATCCCCACGGCGGCGCATCGCAGTTTCGGCAAGGACCAGCTACAGGAGGCGATTGAGCACGTCGATCGCTCCCCCGCACCGTACGTGATCAAGGCCGATGGACTTGCATCCGGCAAGGGCGTGGTGATCACCAGCGATAAGAAGGAGGCCGCGAAGGTGCTGAAGGACATGCTCCAGGACGGCCGCTTCGGGGAGGCAGGTGAACGGGTGGTGATCGAGCAGTTCCTCAAGGGCATCGAAGCCTCCGCCTTCCTCATCACCGATGGGGAGTCATTCAAGATGCTCCCTTCGGCCAAGGATTACAAACGCATCGGCGCAGGGGACACCGGCCCGAACACGGGTGGCATGGGAGCCGTATCCCCGGTGCCCTTCGCCGACAAGGATTTCATGCAGAAGGTGCATGACCGCGTGGCCGCACCCACGATCCGCGGCCTCAAGAAGGATGGGATCCCCTACAGCGGATTCCTCTTCATGGGGCTCATGAACGTGAATGGTGAACCGTACGTGATCGAGTACAACGTGCGTATGGGCGATCCCGAGACCCAGGCCGTGTTGCCCCGCTTGCGCAGCGACCTGCTCGACCTCTTCGAGGGCATCGCCACCGGTACGTTGAGCGAACGGCACGTGGATGTGGATGACCGCACGGCCGTGTCCATTGTCCTGGCCTGTGCGGGTTATCCCGGTGAATATGCGACCGGTGCACCGATCGTGGGAATGGAACTCGTGCGGGATGCCTACGTGTTCCAGAGTGGCACGGCCATGAAGGGCGATCGCCTGGTGACCGCAGGAGGGAGGGTGCTTACGGTCACCGCTTTCGGCAAGGACCTGGAGCATGCCATCCTGAGCGCACAACGCTCAGCCGCTCTCATCGACTTCGAAGGCCGTTACCTGCGGCCCGATATCGGGATCGATCTGGTGAAACAACCGTCCACCAAAGCAGTACCACCCGTGCCCCGTTAGGCCAGCGTGCCGTCCTGCTTGGCCTTGCGGTTGTATTTGCCCTGCATGTTCAACCAGTACACCAGGCCGAAACCGAGCACCAAGCTGAACAACGTGACCGGGAACCAACCCATCGCGGCAAGCAGTTCAAGGCCCGCTTCGAGGAAGTGGCCGATAGCGAATACGATCTTCTGCATGTTTCGGGGAACTGAGACCCGCCAAAGATAGACAGCCGCCCTGAACCCGCCCCCAGATGCTCGTTCAACTCTTCCGCAGCAACCAGACCGGTGTACTTGTGCTGCTGTTGCTGCTGGTACCGGGACTCTTCTGGCCGCACTTCGGCGCGGTACCACCCGACCTTTCGATGGGAATGCCCCTGGCGCGGTCCGTGGCCTGGGTCTGGCAGAAGGGGGCATGGATCCACGGGGCCATGGTCCTGGCCATCGTGACCGTGCTGGCCATACAGGTCACCGTGCTCATGAATGAGACCGACCTGGCCGTGCGGCGCGATCACCTCTCGGGGTTGCTGGTTCCGTTGGCCTTCGCCTTGGCGATGCCACCCGGAGCTGCCGGGGCTGCCTTCCTGGGCCTGCCTTTCGTCGTTTGGGCCATGTACCGCACCTGGAGCATCTCCGGTGGTGGCAGGGCCCTGGGTGCGCTCTTCGATGCCGGGATCCTGCTGGGCCTGGCCGCCCTGTGCTACATGCCCTACGTCTTCCTCCTGGTCGTCGTCTGGGCCTCCATCTCCGCCATCCGCCCATTCCAATGGCGGGAGTACATCGTGCCGGTCCTGGGCGGGCTGGTCATGCTCTACTTCGCTTGGGCTGTCCTGGAACTCATGGATGCCCCGTTCTTCCCGCCTTTGCGCACCATTCCACCGACCACCTTCGGGCTGGGCCCGGCGCCAGCGGGCTACGGCTGGACCCTTGCTCTGGTGCTCGTGCCTCTCCTGGTCGTGGCCAGCCTGCGTTTCACCACGCACTATGCCAAGGGGGTGGTGCGCGAACAGAATGTACGCAGTGCGTTCATCGCTCTGTCCCTTGCCCTGGCGCTCCTTGGCGCCATGGTCAGGGTGGTCACCGGTCATTTTCCGGTGGTGATCGTAGCGATCCCTGCGGCCATGCTGGCGGCCCACGCCTTCATTGGTACACGACGGGCCTGGGTGGGCGAGGTCGCCGTGCTCTGCCTGCTCGTGTTGGCCCTTTGGCTGCAGTATTCGGCATCCTGAACAGGCCATGTACCTTCGTGCCGCGAGCGGGATAGGCACCGCCGCGCATCCCTGATGAAATTCGGCGTCATCACCTTCCCAGGTTCCAACTGTGACGAGGACATGGTCCATGTGCTCGGTACCCTCTTCGGACAACCGGTGGAACGGCTCTGGCACAAGGACCATGACCTGAAGGGGGTGGACATGGTGGTGCTGCCCGGCGGGTTCTCCTACGGCGATTACCTGCGTAGCGGAGCCATCGCACGGTTCTCCCCGATCATGCAGGAGGTGGCGGCCCATGCGCGGAAAGGGGGGCTCGTCCTCGGTGTGTGCAACGGATTCCAAGTGCTGTGCGAAGCCGGGCTCGTGCCGGGTGCCCTGCTCCATAACGAAGGCCAGAAGTTCGTGGCCCGCAATACCTACATCCGACCGGCCACACACAGGACCGTGCTCACCGCACTGGTGCCGGATAAGGCTTTGCGGATCCCTATCGCGCACGGCGAAGGACGTTACCATGCCGACGCTGCCACCCTGAAGGCATTGAAGGATAACGACCAGGTGCTCTTCCGTTACTGCGATGCGGAAGGGAGGATCACCGATGCGGCGAACCCCAACGGCAGCAAGGAGCACATCGCGGGGGTCTGCAACAAGGAGCGCAATGTATTCGGCATGATGCCCCACCCGGAACGCGCGGCTGACGAACGGTTGGGGAACACGGACGGTGCATCGCTCTTTCACTCCCTGCTGCGATCCGCAATGGCGAAAGTGTGATCCGCAGCGGTTGCGGATGCAGCCGTGAGGCTTTCGCACCGGGCCTGCGTTACGGCACCATGTGCCGTACGATCGGGGTGATCCGCCTGCAGCGATCCGGATCGAGGATGATCGTTGTGCCGGGTCCATCGGCCCCTTTCCAATCCATCAGCTCGTGGCCCGCGGATGGCTTGAACTCCAGGCGTAGCGGCACACCTTGGAATGCAGGCACTTCGCACACGCCGGGTTGAAGTCGCGACCCTTCCAGCAGGAGCTGCCCCTCGGCCATTGTTGGTACCTCCACCACGCACCATTCGAGCTTTCGTCCGGTCGCTTGGCTCAGGAAGGAGAGGAGGTGTCCCGGGCGTTCGTTGATGAATCCACGCATCCACTGCCAGGATTCCCCTGGTGCCGGTCGCGTCATGTGGTCCTTCCATCTTTCGTGGTCGGCCTCCATCAGGGTGCGATCGGCGGTGTACAAGCTGTCGAGCAGTTGGGTGGCCGTGTTGGCGGAAAGTGCCGTGGCCAGCAGGGTGCTCATGCGAGCGAGCAACAACGGCTCCAGATCGGCGTGCGCCAATAGCAGCGGGATGTAGGGGGTCTCCCTCACTTCACCGGAGGCCATGCGCTCCACGCTGTTCTCATCCACCGGTGCCCACAGGTCCATGTCGAAGAGCACCCAGCGCCAGCGGCCTCCCGCATCATGTGGCCGGTACACCCGCACGTTCAGGTCATGATCGGCACGCCCGGTCCAGAGGTCCATGCAGGCCAGATCGATCAGGTTGTCCACATCGATGTACCGTTGCAGGGTGTCCAGTGGGGCCAGGGCAATGAGCTGTTCAATGGCCGGTCCGAAGGTCGTGTCGCTTCCGGACAGAACACGTGCAGCCGGGCCTTCGAGCACGTCCACCTCCTCACTTCCGCTGATGTGTGCCAGCCACTGCCTGTCCTTCGGTGGCATCCAACGGTACAGGCCCCAGTAGCGACCGTTCAAGTAGAGCGGCATCGGCCGTGAAGGTTGCACGGGTACACGCACCTCCTGTTGGATGCACGTGAGTTCGATGAATCGGTTGCGCAGGTAGGTATGTGCGCCGGCATCGGCACGCAGGATGCCTTCCTGGAACCGCTCCGTGGCATTGAGGCGGAGTCCCTGTGCCGGGCTGTCGTACCGATCGCGAGCGTGCAGCTTGAAGGATCGTTTGGGTAGGCTGCGTGATCCGCTGCCATGGATGCTCAGGCCAATGGGCACCGGCGCGTCCGCGCTCCCGTTGAATTTCACCATGGCCAGCCGCTCCCACGACCGGCCCCGGCGGCTGAAGTTCGCATGCATCCCTTCCACGTTGATGCCGATGCTGTCGTCGGAAAGGCCCGCCTCGTCCATGGCGATCGTGATGCCTGCGGCCGGAGCATCCCCGCTGTGGAAGGTGGAACAGAACTCCCTGCTGGGCAATCGCCCATCGGCGAAGGCACGCGCACGCACGACCATGTCGCGATCCACTTCGATCGGGTTTTCGTAGCGTGTCCCATGCGTCGCCGTGGGCTCGGTACCGTCGGTGGTATACTTGATCAGGGCACCGGCACCGGCGACCAGCGGAAGGATCGTCCTTGTATCCAGCATGGCATAGCTGGTGTCCACGGTAGGGGTGGTGGCACGCCCATGTACCGCACGCTCGCCTTTGTTCGGACCACCGGGCGTTGCCGTGGTGAAGAAGCTCCATTCGTGTTTGTCCCCGTCGGTGAGGCGGCCCACGCTGAGATCGCCGGCCATGGCGGGGTAGGTGAACAGGTCCAGGACGGTGGTCCCATCCGCTGCGATCAACAACAACGTGCCTCCCTTGCGTGGCAGGGTGAAGCTGGCGTGGTCCGGTCCGAGGTCCGGGGTCCCATCGAACCAGATGATGCGGTGTGCCCGGGGACCCAGCAGCAGTGGACCCTTCAGGATGTGCGTGCGGCCCACGACCGTGAATCGCATGCCCGTGATATCGACCTCCTTGGAGCTTGGATTGAACAGCTCCACCCAATCGGGGGTGCTACCGTCCGCTGCTACGTACGTGTGGCGGTTGGCGGCCTGAAGCTCGTTGATGAGCACGCTCTCCTGCGCGGTCGCGACGAACCCGAAGGTCCAAAGCAGGATGGTGCATCCCCTTTTCACCGGCCGAAGTTAGGGCAATGGAGTGCTACAGGGCGTTGCGCGTCACGTAATAGCGCCAGGCCACGATCAGCTTCTGTGCCACGTTCAGGCGGACCAGGTCCTTGTTCCAGAGTTTTGGGAGCAGGGCCTTGTTCAGCAACGCGAGCAGGCGGAAGAGCATTCGGCGCATGGCATCAATGGTGTTGCAGGCCGCATTGCTCGCTGACCCATTCCAGTTCGATGGTGGCGTGGTGGATGCCCATGTCCTGGAGCATTTCCCGTGCCGTCGCCTTGGTGGCCAGGGCCGCCCGTAGGTCCACATCGGCCACCACCAGGTGTACGGTGTGGATGATGAAGCTTCCGTCCAGGGTCCAGGTGTGTTGGTCGTGCAGGTCCACCACATGCGGGATCGTCAGCAGCTTGGTGCGCACGGCCTGCATGTCGAGTTGCGCTGGGATCTCCTGCATCAGGATGCCTGTACCCTTCCGCAAGGTGCGTACCGCATTGTAGAGGATGAAACAACTGATGGCCATGCTGAGCAAGGGGTCCACGATGGCCCATCCGGTGAAGTGGATGATGATGCCACCGACCAACACCGCGGCCCACCCCAGCACATCCTCCAGCAGGTGCAGGTACGCCCCTCGTTCGTTCAGCGTGCCACCACCGTGCAGCTTCCATGCGGCGAACCCGTTCATGGCCAAGCCGAATACCGCGATGCCGATCATGCCCACGGTATCGGGTTCCGAGGGAGAGCCCAACCGGGGGATGGTGACCACCAACATGCCGATGGCGCCTGCGATCAGCACCACGCTCGTGAGCCAACCGCCCAGCATGCTGTAGCGCCCATACCCGTAGCTGTAGTGGGCATCGCGCCCTTTCATCGCCACGCGTTGCAGGTACCACGCCGTACCCAACACCAGGCAATCGCCCGCATCGTGCAAGGCATCGGTGAGCACTGCGATGCTGCCCGTCCACCAGCCGCCCACCACCTCCACCATGGTGAAACCCAGGTTGACAAAGAAGGCCGTTCGTAGCGCCACTGCGCTTTGTGCGCTCACATGCCCATGGCTGTGGCCGGGGTGGTCATGTGCGTGGTCGTGATGACCGTGGTCGTGCGCCATGTGCAGGGCGAAGGTAGGGGTGACGAACATCATGGATCGGATCGCCGGACGCGGGTGTGGGGCTGACGTACCTCACCATCGCAACACCGCGATATTCCTACATTGAACCATCAATCCCCCAGCCGATGGTACGTCTCGTCGCTTTCGCTTGGTTCGCCACCGTTCTTGTTGCCATCGACCTTCACGCCCAATTCGCACCCGGCGTACCGATCACCGCCTTCATCCCCGATGTCCAGGAGATCCGAATGGTGGATCTGGATGGGGCAAGCGGGGTCGATGTGATCGTTCGCCAGCCGAATGCGATCTCCTGGTACCGGAACACGGATGGCCTGGGCAGCTTTGCTGGATCGGACACCCTGCACGTTTCGCTGGATCTGCTCGATGCCTGCGACTTTGCCGATGTTGATGCGGATGGTGACCTGGATCTTGTCGTCGCTGATCGTGGTGCCGATGCGATCCTGCTGCTGCGGAATGAAGGTGCGGGTGCTTTTGGATCACCTGAGGTGGTAGTAGAGATGAATGGCGGGGTCGCGGGTGCGATCCACCTCGTCGATGCTTTTGGCAGCCCGGAGCCCGAACTCTTCTATAGGTCTGGCGGTGTGGTCGCCCTCCCCAATGAAGGTGGTTCTTTCGGAACTACGGAGTTGGTCCTCACCACGGGAGGGTTCAGTTTCGACTTTCAGGTGCTGGATGTTGATGAGGATGGGGATCCGGATCTGGCCTCCTTCAACGGGCTGAACCCCACCTTGATCATGCTTAGGAACCCGGGTGTGGAAGGAGAACCATGGGAACCCATCGAGTCCTACTCCATGGGCAACCCTGGTGGCCACCCGACGCAGGCTTTGGATGTGGATGGCGATGGGGACCTGGATATGGCCAACGCGGCCAATCACCTCATGCAATGGTGGCGTTTCCCGGTGGTGGGCAGTGCACCGTACTCCGTAGGAGCTTTGGTGAATGGAATGACATCCGGCCTGCACCGCCGTGGATGGACCGCCCGCTTGGGCTGCGGCCCAGGTGCCACCATGCTGTGGACGGATTCCATCGGCGAACCGGTACAGTGGTCGACCTATGATCCCACGCTCGGCGCATTCGCGCCGATCAGCACCCTGCCCGATCTGCCATCATTCCAAGCCATCCACAGCGGCGACATCAACGGCGATGGTAAAGAGGATCTTGTGCTATGGCACGGAGACACCCTTTCCTGGTTCGCGAACCGGATCTCAGCGCCTGTGTTGACCATCGAATTGACACCCTTCGATACCCTGTGTGATTCGGGTGATGCGTACACACTCCAACATGCCACCCCCACTGGAGGTATTTGGCGCGGCACGGGTGTGGAATCCAATGTGTTCACCCCGGATGGTCCAGGCACGTTCGAGCTGAGTTATTGCTTGGCAGATGAGGTTTCCGGTTGCCCGGTGGTGGCATCCCAGGGCTTGGAGGTGATCAGCGCCCCGACGCTCAACCTGCTCGCCGGAACCCCCGAACTCTCATGTGCCGAGGACACCTTGGTCTACGAAGCAACTCCTGCTGGTGGGACCTGGGGCGGCATCGCTGACGCGAATGGCGTGGTGGACAGGTCGTGTGTTGCCCGGCCGGTGGAAGGGGCGGTGGAATACCAGATGAACGCGGTGAATGGCGGGGAATGCGTCGCTTATGGGGCGCTGGTCCAAAGTCCAGCGTGCGTCGTCGTGAGCCTCGGCCCTGACCAAGCAGTTTGTCATCTTGGGGATACGCTCGAGGTGGATGTCATGCGACCCATGAACGGAGGAATGGCGATGGAGGGAATGGATGAGGTGATCTACCCTTCGCCGGTCAATGCGATAGGTCTGTTCTATCCCATCCACGCACCTGGAACCTACGAGATCATTGCCACAGCGATCGCTCCGAACTACTGCCCGGGGCACGACACGATGGTCGTGGAGGTGTTGCCCCTGCCGGAGGTGACTTTCAACTTGGGCGTTGAAACCATGTTGAATGGCCAAGTATTGGAACTTGATGGCATTGTCGAGCCTGTGGGTGGGGTCTATCTGATCGATGAGGACACCATGGAGGTCTTCGCCCCCATCGGCTATGCGGTCGGCACGATGGTTCCGATCCAATACACCTACACCGATCCGGTGACCGGTTGCTCCGGTACGGCTGTCGACTCGATCATCATCGATGGCACGGTGGGCATCGATCAACTGCATTCACGCTCGGCATCAACGCTCCGTCCCAATCCCGCGTCAGCGGCCGTTCGATTTCAAAGCCCGACCCCCGGTGGGTTGCGGATCCTGGATGGACTTGGGCGTGTGGTCCAGCAGGGAAGAGTGCCCGAAGGTGTTGTAACGCTCGATGTGAGCACGCTGCGGCCTGGTACCTACTGGGTGGAGGTGACAGGTCCGTCGTGGAGTTGGCGCGAGCGGCTGATCGTTGCGAGGTAGACGCCCCCTCACCCTACGATCACCCGCCCGGTCTTCTTCGCCAGGCGCTTCTTCACCTCGCTCAGGTGCATGATCTCCTGCAGGAGGGCCATTACGCCCAATTCGTCCGCGGACCTCAGCTCCTCCTGCCGCTCTTTGATCATGCGGTCCACACGACGTTCCTTCAGGATGTCCACCGCCTCCTCCAATGCATCGTAGAGCACCTCGCTCTCGCGTTTCACATGGATCTTGTGCCGATCCTTCCAGTTGGGGCTGAGCACATGCCGCTCCGTGAGCAGGTCGATCGCCGTGCTGCGCCAATGCTCCTTTTCGTGGGTCACGTAGCGTGTACCTTCCACGGCTTGGCCCAGGTTGGTGCTGTGGCGGTAGTCCCGGTACATCTCCAGGAAGATCGGCTCATCGAAGAGGATGTCGTCCAACGCCAATAGTTCGAACATCAACTCGGCCACACTGGTCTCCTCCTCCACCTTGGTGCCATCCTCTTCCTCGAACGGCACTTTGATCCGCTGGTGCCCGTAGCTCAACAGCATGCGCAGCAGGTCGCGCTCCTGGGGTGCGGTGCCGAGGTCCTCAAGCTCGATCTGAGGAGCCCTCAGCTCTGGTGCAACTATCTCCTCTTCCGGACTGTCCGCTAAATCCTTCTTTAGTCGAGCACGATACTGTTTTCGGAGTTCTTTGTTGACTTCACTGATAAGCGCCTGCTCTTGAATGTTCAGGATTTGACTAAGCGGAGTAGTGTATGTCCCGCGGATGAATGGGTCTGATACAAATGAGAGCGTCGCGATGGAATCCCGGATGAGCTCGGCCTTCTTGAAGGGATCTCCGGCAGCCTCTTTCGCAAGAATCTTAGCCTTGAACAGAATGAAGTCCTGCTCACTCGACGTCAAGTAGGAACTTACCTCACTACTACTTCGCGTTTTGGCATAGCTATCAGGATCTTCACCCTCTGGGAAAGTCACGATCTTGACATTCAGACCTTCCTTGAGTATCATATCGATGCCGCGCAAGCTTGCCTTCATACCTGCGGCATCACCATCATATAGAATCGTGACTTTGGATGCGTAGCGCTTGATCAAACGCACCTGCTCCTCGGTGAGGCTGGTGCCGCTGCTGGCCACCACGTTGGTGATGCCCGCCTGGTGCAGACTGATCACGTCGGTGTAGCCCTCCACCAGGTAGCAGAGGTTCTGCTCCACGATGGCCTTCTTGGCGTAGTATACCCCGTACAGCGAACGGCTCTTGTTGTAGAGCACGCTCTCCGGGCTGTTGAAGTACTTGGGCAGCTTCTTGTCGCTCTTGAGCGTGCGCGCGCCGAAGGCGATGGGCTGACCGCTGAGGCCGAGGATCGGGAAGGTGACACGCCCTGCGAAGAAATCCCACGGCGTACGGGATTCATCCTCGCGGCGTTTGATCCAGCCGGCTTTCTCCAGCAGTTCCGGGTTGAAGCCGTTGGCGATGGCAGCCTGTGCGAATTGCCCCCCATACTCGGGTACATAACCGAGTTGGAAGGCCTTGATGGTGGCATCCGAGAAGCCTCGCTCGTGGAAGTAGGAGAGGCCGATGTGTTTACCTTCATCCGTGTTCCAGAGTTGCTCCACGCTCCAGTTGAGCGCCCATTGCTGGATCACTGCGAGTGCCTCCCGCTCGCTCTGCTCGATCTGCTGCTCGGGCGTCTGTTCCTCTTCCGGTAGGTCGATGTTGTACCGCTTCGCCAGCCACTTGATGGCCTCCACGTAGCTGAGGTGCTCGTGCTTCTGGAGGAAGGTGATGCTATCGCCCGCCTCGCCACAACCGAAGCATTTGTAGATGCCCAGGTTCGGACTCACGTTGAAGCTGGGCGTCTTCTCGTTATGGAAGGGACAGAGGCCGAGGAAGCGCGGACCCTTGCGTTTCAACGCCACGAACTCTCCTACCACCTCCTCCACACGGGCGGCGTCCTTCACTTGTTGTATGGCCTGAGGGGCGATCATGGGATCATGGGCCTGCAAGGCCTCACGGATCAGGGCGTGAATTTACCGGTATCACAAGCCGGGAGCTTCATTGTTCGGATCTCCTGTGGAACGTGATCGATCGAGAAGAACCGCGATGCACCGGGCAGCCGGTATGTTCCATTGTTCCTGCCGATACGCGGATGCCGCCCACAGGGTCGAGTCGTTCTCCACACCGTGTCGGCGATCCCTACTCGACCACCGCACCCGTGCTATCGTACCGCACCCGTTTCACCTCACTGCCTGTCGGGTCGAAGAAGACCCACTCCCCGATCGGCACTCCACCCTGGTACTGCCCGGTGTAATACGGCGTGCCTTCCGGATGGAACACCTCCGTGGCCCCCTCCTCGAGCCCATGCACATAAGTGGACCGGCTCCAAAGGCTGCTGTCCGCCCGGTAGCTGATCCACGGGCCTTCGCGTTTCCCCTCGCGCATCGTTCCCTCCATGCGCCCACCTTCTTTCAGGTGGATCACTTGCGGTCCGTTCAAGAGAGCGGGCGCGGCCGTGCTGTCCACAAGTGGTACCGGGTCGCTTGTGGTCTGGCGTTCGCCACAGGCCGCGCAGGCGAAGAGCAACAGCAGGAGTGTGTGGCGTATCGGCATCACTTGGTGCGTTCAACGGTGAGGTGGACCAGCCGTTCAAGTGCATCGCGGGCCTCATTCCGCGGGAATCCGTGCAGGATGGCCACAGCCTTGTCCCGGTATTCGTGCATCCGTTGGCGCGCATGGGCGATGCCACCGACTTCGGTCACCTTCCGCATCAAGCGCCCCACCGCCGCATCATCGGTGTTGTGGTTCTTCACCACATCCACCATCCATCTGCGGTCATTGGCCTCCACCGTGCGCAGGGCATGGATCAAGGGGAGGGTGAGCTTCTTTTCCTTGATGTCGAGACCCGTCGGTTTCCCCGTATCCTGCCCACTGCCGTAGTCGAAGAGGTCGTCCTTGATCTGGAAGGCGATCCCGGTGAGTTCCCCGAACTGGCGCATGCGTTCCACCTCGTCCTCAGGGCGCCCGGCCGCATTGGCTCCCGACGCGCAACACGCTGCGATCAGGCTGGCCGTTTTTTTGCGGATGATATCGAAGTACACCTCCTCGCTGAAGTTCATGCGGCGGCTCTTCTCCAGTTGGAGCAACTCGCCTTCACTCATTTCCCGTACGGCCGTGCTCACGATCCGCAACAGGTCGAATTCCCCCTTGTCCACGGCCAGCAAGAGCCCACGGCTCAGGAGATAATCGCCCACAAGCACCGCGATCTTGTTCTTCCACAAGGCGTTGATGCTGAAAAAGCCGCGCCGCAGGTCGGCATCGTCCACCACATCATCGTGTACCAGGGTGGCGGTGTGCAACAGTTCGATGAGGCTGGCGGCGGTGAAGGCGCTCTCGTTCACCGGGCCGAACAACCGCGCGCTCAGCAGGGTGAACATGGGCCGCATCTGCTTGCCCTTGCGCTTCACGATGTAGTGCATCACCCGGTCCAGCAGGGCCACCTTGCTGCGCATGACCTCGCGGAAGTGCGGCTCGAAGGCCTTCATCTCCCCACTGATCGGTCGCTGGATCTCTTCGAAGTTCGGCATGGTCCGGGGGCCTTTCCGGGAGCGCAAAGATGGGGATCGGCCTGTGCCGGGACGCAACCTTTGGCCGGTGTTCCCGTCCATTCGTATGTGTCGGGGCACGCCTATCTTCGTCACGCATGACCAATCGCACCGATCGCCTTCGCTGGGGACTGAGCACGGCGCTTTCCCTGTTCGTTCTCGTGGCGTTGGCCCAGCCGGGCAAGACCAGGGTGGTGCTGTACAAGGACCGCCTGGCAGCGGCCTTCGATACGGTGGATTGTGTGAAGAACGTGCTCAAGATCAATCCGCTGCTCTTCTTCCGTGGCGAGATCCCGATCTATTATGAACGGGCCATCAACCCGCGCCTCAGCCTCGAGGTGGGCCTGGGTGTCACCCTGCGCAACTACCTCGCGCTCTCCTTCACCGGTGATGATGCCGATGATTTCGGAGCGGGTACCGAGATCATCCCCCGCATCAGCTTCAACGCGGGTTTCCGCTACTACTTCGTGGATGACCTGGAGCCACAAGGACCCTACGGCCAGATCAGCTTCGCCCACCTGAATTACACCAAGGACATTCGCACCAAGGGCCCCACCGGGGAGCTGTCGGACCTGGTGCTGCGCGACGACCGGACCTACAACGACGTGCGCCTGCTCTTCGGTTACCAGATGCTCGGCACCAGCAGCAATTGGCTCTTCGATGTGTATGGCGGGCCGGCCTTCCGGGATCGGTTCAATGTGAAGGTGGAGGAACACCTCGACCTTTCCGGTGATCGCCCGAAATGGGCGTACAACGTCACCGAGACCAAGGACCAGACGGTGGCCTTCTTCCTGGGGGTGAAAGTGGGTTATGGTTTCTGATCCGAACCGTTCGAGCACGATTCACTTCATCACCCGTTCACCGTCCTTCAGGGCCGGTTCGTTCTTGTTGGCGAGCTGCCCGCAGGCCGCATCGATGTCGCGCCCACGGCTGCGGCGGATCCGGGCGATGATCCCCTTGCGGTCCAGGTATTGCTGGAAGGCCTCGGCATCCTTGGCGTCCGTACGACCGAATCCCCCGTCGTCGATCGGGTTGTACTCGATCAGGTTCACCTTGGCATGCACATCGCTCGCGTACTTCACCAGCTCCTGCGCATCGTCCAACGAATCGTTGAAACCGCGCAACAGGATGTACTCGAAGGTGACCTCCTTGCGCAGGGTGCGGGTGTAATAGCGCAGGGCCGCCTTCAACTCGGTGAGCGTGTTCTGTTCGTTGATGGGCATGATGCGGTCGCGCTTCGCATCGTTGGCCGCATGCAGCGAGAGCGCCAGGTTGAACCGCGCACCATCGTCGGCCAGCTTACGGATCATCTTCGCGATGCCCGCCGTGCTCACGGTGATGCGCCGTGCGCTCATGCCCAGGCCGTCCTCCGCCGTGATCCGCTCCACACTGCGCATCGTGTTCGCGTAGTTGAGCAGCGGCTCGCCCATGCCCATGTACACGATGTTGGTCAGCCCCTCCTTGAAGTACTTGTGCGCCAACCGGTCGATCTCCACCACCTGGTCGTAGATCTCCTGGGCATCGAGGTTGCGGATACGCTTGAGTTTTCCCGTGGCGCAGAAACTGCACGCGAGGCTGCACCCGATCTGGCTGCTGATGCAAGCGGTCAACCGGGTGGGTGTGGGGATCAGTACACCCTCCACCACATGGCCATCCCAGGTCCTGAATGCGCATTTCACCGTGCCGTCCTGACTGCATTGCTCTTCAACCAGGACCAACGGCCGCAGCACCGTGCGCTCCGCCAGCTGGGCACGGAACGCCTTGGGCAGGTCGCTCATGTCATCGAACGAGCGGGCCTTCTTCCTCCATAGCCATTCCCACTGTAGTACTCCCCAAAAACTGGACAGTTAGCTAAGGCGGCTAACCTTGTCCGAAGATGAGCAGAAAGAGCAGAAGAAGATTCACCCCGGCGTTCAAAGCCCAAGTGGCTTTGGAGGCCCTGAAGGAG
>Ga0209573_1000873_pt1 | contig 53240 bp, 36 predicted proteins | sample TNRBio252014_DNA_FD_185870 | JGI IMG/M metagenome (GOLD analysis project Ga0209573, IMG submission 185870) | Wastewater treatment Type I Accumulibacter community from EBPR Bioreactor in Madison, WI, USA - TNR Reactor_6/25/2014_ DNA (SPAdes)... | ecosystem: Engineered > Bioreactor > EBPR >... | reverse complement strand
GGTTATAGCGAGGGTGTTCACCTCTTCCCATTCCGAACAGAGAAGTTAAGCCCCTTTGCGCCGATGGTACTGCCGTTAGGTGGGAGAGTAGGTCGCTGCCAACTTTTATGAAGGCTCATCCGGTAATACCGGATGGGCCTTCGCCTTTTTTAGCTGCTTTAAAAGCGTGCAATATGAATGCCGGTAAAAGCGCCGTGGCCGTTCGGGCCCGTTTGGAATTGCTCTGGTGGTTAGCCACCTTTATGGTAACGGCTATGGTGTTGCTGCCCATCTATAACAGCTTAGGCCGGGCTTTCCCTTTTTACGCCGTCAACATCATTTTTATCGTGGTGTTTATCACGCTTACGCGCTATATCTTCCTCCTGCGACATACCTTTTTAGCCGAGCGACCCTACTTCAAATTAGCCATTATCTTCCTATGTATTCCGGCGGTTTTCCTGCTGGTACAGGAGATCAACGGCTTTCAGATTTACCTCGACGAGAATGGGTACGAAAGTTTGGTGGGATCCCTGGTGAGGGATGAGCAGATGCCCATGCTGAGCTACATCCGCAACGAGATGCTGCTCTTTGGCGTAGGCGCCGCCATTGCAGCTACCCTATTCCCCCTGCGCCTGGTGCTCTCCATCTGGCGCCGATACAACGGAAAACCAGACTGAGTAAGCGCGCTCAACCTTCCAAATTTACCTGATAGCCGGTACTGTCTAATATACCCTGTGCATAGGCTGCTTTCTGCATGAACAGCGAGCCCGCTGCTTCATGTAATAGCGGGTCAAAAGGAAAATGAGGCCAGCCAGGTTGTTGCCAATTGTACTGCATGAGCCGATTGTAAGGTTTAATCGGCTCAAATATAGTGATTTTTTGAGCCGATTGCAAGGTTTAATTGGCTCATCATCTCTGTGAGGCAGGGCAATCGGGTCGGCTTTACCGGGTTGGCTGCCCATGGGTTGTGGTTTTGGGCGTGCCCCCGGCCCCTCCCTAAGCAGCCTGCTACCGTATGCGTTTTGGTGCAGGGAAGGGGCCGGGGTCGCGTCGTCCGCTCTTATGCCCGCCCGCGTTTTTTGTCAAACCGCTAAATTTTTTTAGGGCGGGCATACCGCTCCCACCGCTCACGCGGCTCCGTAGCGGCGCAAGCCCCCCCAATCCTCGATCACCCCAAGTATGAAGCCCCACCGCTCAAGCGCCGGTATATAGTTCTTCAAGTCAGGATGAGTGAAAAATTGACGCCGCTATTTTTTCGGCTGGCAAGGCAAAAAACGCAGACATAGCCTAAGCTATGGCGAGACTTTTAGAGCCTATTCAAATTTTCATGATTGAGCGAGAATGAGTCCATTTTGTTTTAGTCGAGGCGGATTTTGCAGGCGTAGCCGGCAGCTACGGCGAAATCGAAGATTCGACGCAGTTAAAAAATCCAACGAAGAATCAAACAAAATGGGCCATTCATAGCCAATTGATGGCAGTTTGAATAGGCTCTGCCACAGCCAGACGGAAAAAGAACAAGTCAAGATTCATAAATCCTGGCTTGGAGAACTATAGGTCGCCCGGCGCAACAAGATCGGGGAGTGAGGAGATAGTAACCCAATTCCTACCCTTGAATATAAAATAAGGATATAAAATTAACCGTCCCACTTGCTTTTATGGCACAACGGGTGTAATTTTGTATACCGAATAATGCGGTCGCTCAACCTCAAAGAGGTTAATGCTATGCTCATAAGTTAGTCGTTAAAGTGGCGACTTCGTTCAACACCGTCGTATACGCCACGGCGCAAACGGTGGAATGGTTGAGCGAAGATGTGTACGGCGGCGTATGTCGGCTATATGTTATAGTCAATAATGAAGAACAAAATTGGCTCATTTTTAAATAACTAAATTTAGAAATCATGAAACGGTTAAAATTACTTTACTTCTTATTGGCTTCGATAGGGGTTTTCATTTCTTGTAATAAAGAAAGCTATAATAAAGATGTGTCAAATGAAATTTACAACTCTAATATTCACTTAAGAAATCAAACACCTTACTTTCAAGATACTACTGGTTGGGAGCAATGGTATGTATTTAACTTGATGAAAGGAATGCCAGATGACGAATTGTTAAATTTCTTAAAGCACCAAGGATATCCTGATTGGGACAACTATGTACGGAAAACGGGGTCACAACTTAATATTACATCAATCCCAATAATGTATGGTGATTCGCTAAATGGAGTTATAAGAGTATATGTTACCGATGAAGATACAATTAGAGTGAATTATTTTTCAAAAGCAATGGTTGATGATGCTATATCAAGAGAATTAAACACAGAAGAATATCACTTAATACGTGGTGCCGTACAGAGCATTATGAGTCTGACATGTCAAATTCATGGCGTAAGTAATGAGGTATATCAAAACTGGCTTTTATCTCAAAGGAATAGAATACAGGAAAGAACCATATGGCATTGTATTGAAGTATGGGATTGTTACTGGGACTATCCTTGCTGGAACGGAGGGTCTGGTGGAGGTGGCGTGGAAGAAATTTGTGATTTGGTATATCGCGAATGTTGGAAAGATTTCCCTAATTTTAATTTTCCAAATGGAAACAATGGTACTGGGGGTAATAACAACTCAGGAAATGGAACTAATACAGGAGGTAATAATAGCGGTGGTTCAGGAAGTGAAAGTCAGGCAATAAAAAATGCGAAGATTGCATTTTTGAATAATTGGTTAAATAATAACGGTCTAAGTAGTGACTACTTTTATTTATTGTATCATTGTGTAGGCTATTTACCATCACCTTTTGGAGGCTCTGCAGATGAGTTTATTGATAATAATTGTGCTTTCGAAAATCTAGCAAATGTGATGGAAGAGTGTTTGCAATTTGATTTTGTTGGATGTGATGAAATTCCCAATGGAATTTGTCCTGAAACATTTAATTTTAAAGATATAGGTAATGGATTTACATGTGAGGTTAACTCAATTAGTTTTAAATTTTTCGGAGTTGAAAATTTTACTAAACATATTGGAACATTATGTATTCAAACAGCGAAATATGATGTTAGCGGTAATTTATTAACTAAGTTTGATGCTTCAGAATTAATGACAGGTGCTTGGGAGGATGCTCAATTCCTGACAGGGGTCGAATTTGCAGCATCTAATCACACACTTTCTAATCAACAATATAAAAATCTATTTATAGAAAATTTGCGTATTGGAATGAGTTCAAGGTTTCAAAATAATGGAAATTCATTTTCTGTTTCAAGTGGACCATGCTCAGGGGGGATACCTAGGTCTAGACCAAAATACTCAATATTTTGTTAAAACAAATGTTTATCATATTAAGTCTTATGATTTTAATCAATAAAGAGTCTGATTGTGTAATAAATAATGATTTTATAGAATATACAATTCAAGAAATTGAATCAGTATTTAATAAAAACTATTGTATTAACCATAAATCAGTAATAATTGTTATTGAACCAGGGCATTGTATTAATATTAGTGAGGTCACCTCGATTTATCAAATAGAAAAATATTTTTTGATTGGAAAGGATGATTTACTGAAATTCGAAGCGAATGAGACTTGTTTGGTAATAAAGATCAGGAAGATTTTGTTGAATGAAATGACATCTAAATATATACATGAGAAATTTCCTTTTTTAATTTCTTTTTATACAACTTCCTTTTTTGAAACGTCTTTGATTGGAACAATGTACCCAATTATTGACATTCAGAATAACAAGATTAATTACTTAACACCCGCTTCAATCACAATTAGTGAATTTGATTAAAGGCTATAACCTTGTATCCCCTGTACGCTCCCCAATAAGCGCAACCATGATTTAGTATAAAATGCATAAATTTACGAACTTCTAAATCAGAGTAGATGCGCACGAGCAAATTCAGCAAACATCAGCGGCTAGAGATACTAGCCAAGCTTGAAACGGGGTCTTCAATAAACGACCTATGCCGGGAGTACCAAGTGAGCGCGGCCACGCTTCACAAGTGGAAAAAGGACAAGGCCGTAGAGGCTGACGACACGCTGCGGGAAGTGCAGAAGCTACGCGGGGAAAACGCTCGCCTCAAGAAGATGTATGCCGATCTAAGCATGGATCACGAGATACTTAAGGAGGGCTACGAACTGGCAAAAAAGTTTGCAGCCCAAGACACCGTGAGGAAATGATCGATCAGATCAGTAGGCAGCCTATGGAAACAAGCAGGGCTGAACCTTCGTGTTGCACCCAAGCGGCCAGGTATCCGGCGAGAGTACAAGGAGCTGCTGGTACCCAACTATGTGAACCAAGGCTGGGCGATGGACTTCGTCAGCGATTGGGTAGTAGGGCCTGGTAAACAATCTGTGCGGGTCATTAACATCATAGACGAGTGTTCGCGCAGGGCACTGTGGACAGAAGCGCACGATAGCATTTCGGCCAAAAAGCTTATTGAAATTCTCGACAAGGTGGTCGCCTGGCGAGGATGCCCTCAGTACATCCGCTGCGATAATGGGGTTGATAGAACGATTAAACAGGACTTTGAGAACCGAATGTCTGAGTCTTAACTGGTTTAATTCCATGGACGAACTCAACGAAAACATTCAGGACTGGGCAGTGACCTACAACCAGATTAGGCCACACCAAAATTTGGACTATTTGTCTCCCATGAACTATGAGGATTCAAGCAAAAGTCTATACTTTTGTCTGGTTGCGGCTTAGGGGAAGCGTACAATTCCGGTTTTGATGTGGTTTCTCTGGGACGAGAGGGCGAAGGAATGCAAAATGCAGAATGTAAAATGCAAAATTTTGTCAATCAAACATTTAGCTGGTTTTGGGCATGGATACTCACGTTGGCCGGACCAGGGGGCGCAGCGGTATGGCTATGGCCACTGACGGCCCCTAAAGGACGGCAGGGGACGTGGCCATAAGAGCGGAGCACCCGGCGCCGCCCGTGGCGATACAGGAGCAGGATGTGATGCGGCGGGGCCCAAAAAAATGGGAGATATTTATCCGACCGAGCCGAGCGAGGGCGCGGGTAAATGTGGGCGGGCCGCCTGGAGAGAAACAGCGGCTAAGCGGCTCCCCTTCTCACCAATTTCACCAATTGTGTAGCGATGAGGTACTGACCGCCAATATAGGTGGCCATGATGAGCAGCCCCGGCTGCCAGATGGGGCCGATGTCGGGGCGGAACCTGCTGAGGCCAATGAGGGAGTCGGAGATGAGGAAGAGCAGCGCGCCGGCGATGAGCGGCTGATAAATGCGCTTGCTCAGCAGTGGGCGCAGATGATAGGCGGAGAGCGCCATAGCCGTAATGACGAGGCCGTAGACCACCACCGGCGCAGCTAAGGCGGCGGGCAGGCCGGGCCATAAGAGGAGCATGAGGATGATCCAGTAAAAGACCAGCGGCAGGCCGGATAGCGGCTGATGGGCCAGCAGCCCCTGCCGGAAGCCGGCGGTGAGGCTGAAGAGCCAGGTATAGGCCACGTGGGTGAGCAGAAAACTGCCCAGCCCGGCGATGAAAAGGGAGCTATTGAGCCCCTGAAGCATGAGGAAGGTGTCGCCGGCGCAGGCAGCGAGCAGGCCAAAGAGGGCCAACTGTCGCTTGCGGCCGGGGTTTTGGGAGGTATTGAGGGCCACATAAGCGGCTAACCAGAGCATAAGGGTGGGCTTGGAGACCCAGATGAGCCACTGGAGGTTGGCCCCTACGGCGATGAGGTTGAGGAGTGAAGCCGCTGCAAAGGCCCAAAGCAGCCATTGGCCGCGCAAGGGGGCGTCGCTGTGGTTAGAAGGAGAAGCTTTCGCTGTCGTCGGGGGTGGTGGTTGCGCCATCATCGGTGGAGGTATTCTCGTCGTCTGGAATGTCAAAAAAGTCTTCGCTCTCCTTCTTTTCCACGGTATCGTCTATCCGGTCCATGATGTCGAGGGAGTATTCGTAGAACTCCACAAATATAGGCCAAACGCGGCGACCCGTACCCCAGGCTACCTCAGGATATTTTTCGAGGAAGGCGTAGGTGGTAGAATCTTGCTTGGTGGCGTCTTCGATGAGGCGCGAGCGGTTGGCAAACACAATGATGAGGCTGTACAGAAAGATGAAAACCAGGGCCGTGATGACGCCGCCTAATACCTGATTGATGAAGTTGATGTTGAAAGATTCAAGACCTTCTTCGAGGCCGCGGGCCAACATGCGGAATACCACCAGCGTGAGTACAAAGGTGAGAATGACGCCCGCCAGCAGCATAAAACCATGAGAACTCTCGCCGGCGCCGAAGAGGGTGGTGAGCAGGTCGGTCATGGCCGGGCTGAATTTTGCGGCAGCCATAACGCCAAACAGCACAGAAAGCAGGTTGAGCACCGTGCTGATGATGCCTCGGGTATAACCGATCCAGAGCCCGGATAAGCCTACGACTAAGCAGAATACGTCAATAACCATAGCATAAATGTAGGGGTTTTTGTACTTATGCACCTACATTTTTCGACTAGTTAGACGTGTAAAACGACCAAGCGTTTCGGGGAAATGCCTATTTTTGCCTAAATTCCCAAAAAAATGAAAAAAATAGCTTTCCTTTTTGGCTTCTTGCTGGTAGCCGGTTTCAGTGCGAAGGGCCAGTTGGCCAAGGTGTTTGTACTCGGCGAAGGCGAAGAGCGCTACGAGCAACTCACCTCCACCTATACGCAAACGCTGTTGGGCGCTTCCCAAAACGACATTGAAGTGGCCTTTAGCCGGTGGTTAGATATGATGCGCGCTATGGACGCCCATGCCGAAAAGGTAAACTTCAACCTCAAAGGGGTGAAAGTTTGGTTCCACGTTTTCTGGTCGGAAAACGGCAATATCGACTACTTAGGCTTTTTGCTGCGCCCCGACTCGCGCTACGTGGATGTAGCTGAGCTGAAAGCCTTCTTCTCGGACTTCATTGCCAACTACCAGCTTAGCGTTCGGGCCGACCGGAAATTCAGCCATTATACCGGCGCTACCTTCCCGACCATCTCTGAGAAGTCGGAATAACCGGGTTTTCTTTTTCGGGCAGGGGTGGTTTTTTGCCGGGTGCATTGGGTTTACTGGCTGAAAAGCTATTTCTTTGCAGAGCGTTTGCCCATGCCGGGGTTTGCTCTGGCGGCAGGCGTAAGTTAGACTTGTTCTGCGGGATCATCAAACGGCTGCAAGCGGCAAATTTTGTCCTGCACATCGTTAAAAAGCCTCGCCGATGCTATGGCATCGCCTACGTTTTTTGCCTCGTTCGGTACAAAATTTGCTACGCTTTCGCTCGTTCACGACCCGCAGAATAAGTCTATTGTTGTTAACCCCTGAGATAAGAATTCCGGAAAACATTCTGCCATGGTTAAAATTCTTGCCAACGACGGCATTCATCCCGACGGCCTCACGCTGCTTGAGGAAGCGGGTTATGAAGTGGACCTCGAAAAGGTAGCACAAGAGGACCTCATGAAGGTGTTGCCTGCCTATGACGTCATCATTGTGCGCAGCGCCACCAAAGTGCGCAAAGACCTGATCGACGCCTGTCCTAACCTCAAGATCATCGCCCGGGGCGGCGTGGGTCTCGACAACATCGATTACGAGTATGCCCAAAGCAAAGGCATATTAGTGATCAATACGCCTGCGGCTTCGTCTTCGTCGGTGGCGGAGTTGGCCTTCGCCCATATTTTCTCCCTCGCCCGCTTCCTCAATCGCTCGAACCGCGAGTTGGCTACAGGCAACTTCAAAAAGCTGAAAGACGAGTTCTCGGAAGGCGTACAGCTTCGCGGCAAGACCCTGGGTATCATCGGTTTCGGTCGGATAGGCCAGGAAGTGGCCCGCATCGGTCTGGCGCTGGGCATGAACGTAAAACCGGTGGACCTCATCGTAGAAGAAGCGGATATCAACATCCAGCTCTTCAACATGGACACGGTGAAGCTGTCGGTGCACATGCCTACTTTCAGCATGGAAGAGGTGCTCACTACCAGCGACTACCTCACGCTGCACGTGCCGGCATCAAATGGCGCCCTCATCGGCCGCGAGGAGATGAACCGCATGAAAAAAGGCGCTTTTATCATCAACACTTCCCGTGGGGGTATTGTGGATGAGGAGGCCCTGCTGGAGGCTTTGGATAGCGGTAGAATCGGCGGTGTAGGCATCGATGTGTTCGAAAATGAGCCTACGCCCCGGCCCGAACTGCTGTCGCATCCGCGCATCTCCGTGACGCCCCATATCGGCGCCTCCACAGTAGAAGCGCAGAGCTACATTGGCTTGGAATTGGCCGATCGCATTCTGGCCTTCTTCGGCGACGATAAATAGGCGTTAGGAAGAATACGTCCTATACTTACAAAACCCCCGATTCCGGCCGGATGCGCCAGGATCGGGGGTTTTGTTTGGGCGGGCTTTACTACCGCAGCTCGGCCAGCGTCACCGTCAGGCCCGGCATCAGCTCGCCTCCAGACAGCGGCTGATCGAAAGGGACCACGACTACGGGCCAGTCGGGCGTTTCGCTCCCGGCGTATACATGGGTGAGGCGGGCCGAAGGGTCGATGAGCCAGCCCAAGCGGCATCCGCAGGCCATGTACTCGGCCATTTTGGCGTGTAGCTCTTCCATCGACTGGCCTTCAGAGCGGAGCTCTACCACAAAGTCGGGGGCGATGGGGGCAAACCTGCGGCGCTCTTCGAGGCTCAGCGCCAACCATCGTTCTTTGCGCACCCAGGCGGTATCGGGCGAGCGGTAGGCGCCGTTGGGCAGGGCGAAGCCGGTAGAGGAGTCGAACGTAACGCCTGATTTGTGCAGGCGATTCCAGATACCAATTTCAATGTGTATGGCTGAGTTGAAAGCGCCTGTCTCAGACCCGGTAGGCGACATAATGATGATGTTTTGCCCGGCAGGAGCGCGCTCAATGCGCAAATCGGGGTTATGGGTACAGATGGCTAAAAAATCCTCGTCGCTGAGGTCGCCGGCATCCATGCGCAGGCTTCGCCCTGGCGGCAGAGCAACGTGTAGCGGTTCAAGCCCGGTAGTATGGATAGCGGCCGTCATATAAACAATGCTTTTTACAAAGGTAAGGATAAGTACGGGGCAATGCAAGAGGGAGCGGGGACTCCGCTACGCCAGCTCGGCCAGCGTCACGGTCAGGCCCGGCATCAGCTCGCCTCCAGACAGGGGCTGATCGAAAGGGACCACGACTACGGGCCCATCGGGCGTTTCGCTCCCGGCGTATACATGGGTGAGGCGGGCCGAAGGGTCGATGAGCCAGCCCAAGCGGCATCCGCAGGCCATGTACTCGGCCATTTTGGCGTGTAGCTCTTCCATCGACTGGCCTTCAGAGCGGAGCTCTACCACAAAGTCGGGGGCGATGGGGGCAAACCTGCGGCGCTCTTCGAGGCTCAGCGCCAACCATCGTTCTTTGCGCACCCAGGCGGTATCGGGCGAGCGGTAGGCGCCGTTGGGCAGGGCGAAGCCCGTAGAGGAGTCGAACGCGACGCCTGACTTGTGCAGGCGATTCCAGATGACCACCTCTGCGTTGATCTCGGCATTAAAGTGACCGGTTTCACCTCCGATAGGCGACATAATGATGATGTTTTGCCCGGCAGGAGCGCGCTCAATGCGCAGATCGGGGTTATGGGCACAGATGGCTAAAAAATCCTCGTCGCTGAGGTCGCCGGCATCCATGCGCAGGCTTCGCCCTGGCGGCAGAGCAACGTGCAGCGGTTCAAGCCCGGTAGTATGGATAGCGGCGGCGGTCATATAGGTAATGCTTTTTACAAAGATAGCGGAAAAAGCGACCCGGGGCAAGGGGCGCTTACTTCAGCAGCCCCTTAAACTCTTTGAACCACCGTTCAATACTTTCGTGGTAGTGGTGGGTTTCATAAGCCGGACCATTGTAGTGCCGGCCAATGGTATGAAAATCGGCGGCTACAGGGTTGGTTTTGGCCACTACGGCCCTCATGCGGCCATTGCCTGTTAAGAAGCGGGCTACAAACAGTACTTGCTCCGGCAGCGGACTGGTAAACATCGCCTTAGCAGAGGCCGCTTTTACAGCCTTGTAGTTATCGCCCAATATCTGGCCTAAGCCAAAGCTCATGGCCCGATAGCGCAGCTCTGTAAAGTCGGCTGTGGGATTCTCGCGGTGGAATCTGCTGAGGAGGTGCTGCTCGAACCGGGGCCGCACCACGCCTCCGGTTTCCTGCCGGATGATCGACAGCACCCACTCGGGCTGCACCGTGGCGCCGCTTTCCTTTTTTATTTGATCAACAGCGGCTTTTGCCATGTCGCCATACTGGGCCGCTATGGCGCGGCAGGTGCCCAATGAGTTGGTTTGCAGGTTGTTGAGGTGGCTGAGCGCCGCCTCAAAGCTGCCGCAGTTGAGTTGCCCCAATTGGATGGCTTCCTGGGTCTTTTCCAGCATTTTTTCCAGCGTGGGCAGGTCTAAGGTCACATCTGGGATTTGTACAATCTCCTTGCGAGCCGTCTGGAAGGTGCAGGGGTAACACAGTTGCTCGCGGGCGAGGGCTGGATTCAGGCCGTGTTCAAATTGGAACTGGGCTGCGGCGCGGTTGGTGCCCCGCCCAAAATCGCCGTCGATGGAGAAAGCTCCGGTGGATGAGGTGGAGTACCCCATAAAAATGAAAAGCCGCTGTATGGCTTTTATGGAGTTTTCGCCTATGGTTTTGCGGTTGAGGGTTACGTCGCCGGTACGCAGCCGTTCGAGGTCGGCGCGCCAGGCGGCGTCGTTGTCGCCAGGCAGGGTCAGAATCTGGCTGATTTGCGGATGTTCGATGGCAGTAAGCATAGGAACGAGTTTGTGAAGCCGTGAAAATAAGGAGTTTACAGCATAAGCGAGAAGGCCGCTGCCCGGCTTGGCCCTAAAATTACGCTTTTGGGTAGGCGCTTGGTTTAGCTCAACTCTACCTCGTCGCCCAGCTCGGGGATAACCACCTCCTGAAACTGGCTTTCCAGCAGCTTGTCGCGGAAGGGCTCCTGCCTGTCGATCTCGCCATGCACTAAGAAAATCTTCTTCACATGCTGGCGTTGGTTCTTGAGAAAGTCGATCATCTCGGCTTGGTCGCCGTGGGCGCTGAACGAGTCCATGGTTTCGATATGCGCTCGCACGGGCTTGTACTCCCCGAACAGCTTTAGCCCCTGAGCTCCGGCCAGCAGGCGTCCGCCGGGCGTTTCCGGCGAGGCATAACCCACCAGCAATATGGTGTGGAGAGGGTTGTCGATCATGTTAAAAAGGTGGTGTTTCACCCGGCCGGCATTCATCATGCCCGAAGCGCTGATGATGATACAAGGCTCGGTATGCGCGTTGAGTTTTTTGGATTCCTCTACCTTGCGGATGTAGCGCAGCCCATTGAAACCAAAGGGGTTTTCGTCGGTGAGCAGGTAGGCTTGCAGGTCGTCGTCGTAACATTCGGGATGGTCGCCGTATACCGTCGTAGCATTGACGGCTAAGGGGCTATCCACAAATACGGGCACAGCCGGCATACGCCCGGCGTTCACGAGCTGGTCCATGAGGTATACGATCTCCTGGGTGCGGCCTACGCTGAAGGCCGGAATCAGCAGCTTGCCCTTGCGCTCGACGCAAGCCTCGCGCACCACGCGCAGAAAGTGTTCGGTAGCGGCGGGCCCGTCTTCGTGCAGGCGGTCGCCGTAGGTCGACTCGCAAATGAGGTAGTCTACGGCCGGCATGGGCTGGGGGTCGCGCAGTATGGGCCGGTTGGGCCGCCCGATGTCGCCCGTAAAGCCAAAGTGTATGGTGCGCTTTTCCTCGCGTATGCGCAAGGTTACACTGGCGCTGCCTAAGATGTGGCCCGTATCCCGAAACTGTACCTCCACATCGGGGTGTATGGAAAACCAGCGGTTGTAGGGAAAGGTAGCAAAGAGCTCCATGGTGCGGTGTACGTCTACTGACTCATAGAGCGGCTCGCGGTCTTTGCGGCCGTCGTCGTTGTGGCGGTTTTCGTAGTCGGCATCGCGCTCCTGTATCATGGCGCTGTCCAATAGCATAATATTGCACAGGCTGCGGGTGGCATGGGTGGCGTAGATGGGGCCGTTAAAGCCGTCCTTGACTAATTTGGGCAGCCGCCCGCTATGGTCGATATGCGCATGCGACAGTACCACGCAATCGATGCGGTGCGGCTCAAAATGCCATTGGTAGTTGAAGTCGCGCATACTCTTTTCGCCGCCCTGATACAGGCCGCAGTCGAGCAGGATGGTGTACCCGTTTTCGAGGGTGATGAGGTGAGCGCTGCCCGTCACTTCGCGCGCCGCTCCGCAGAATTTGACTTTCATATCTGATCAGGCTTTGGAAGCGCATCCCACAAGGCGCGCCGTATTGCGGTGGGAAAGATAGTAAATACCGGGCTTATGATGTATTTTTTTACAGATTGTTTCAAGACGAGCTGTCGCAGGTTTTTTTCTTTTTGGGGGCATCCCCGCGCGCGAAGTCGCCTGCCTGCGCCCGAAGGCGCAAAAGGGATGCCCGGCGCGCGGGGTCGGGCTGTTCGCTATTATGCGGGCATAAGGAGCGCCCGCAAGGGGACTGCTCCTTATGCCCGCATACCGCTGCCATCCCTTGCCCGACCCCATTGGGCTTTTAACCCTTTCTATCCGGCCTTATTCACCTATTTAAGCGCTGAGAGTTATTCCCGGCTGCAAAGAGAAGTGATAAAAAACCCTGTTCCCCGGGCGGGCCGGAGAACAGGGTTGGGTGGAGCGCCCCGGTAGCGGGGCTGTCGGCAGGCGCAGTACAGGCCTTTACATGCCGCCTGCGGCTTCTTTCTTTTCAGCGCCTACGCCGGAGCCGAATACAGAGCCGATGTAGTGGCGGTTCATGCGGGCAATGTTGTCGACAGAGATGCCTTTGGGGCATTCGGCTTCGCAAGCCGTTACGTTGGAGCACATACCGAAGCCCTCCCGATCCATTTGCTTTACCATCGACTGTACGCGGCGCTTGGCTTCTACCTGACCTTGAGGAAGCAAGGCGAGGTGGCTGACTTTGGCGCTTACAAACAGCATAGCCGACGCATTGGGGCAGGCTGCCACGCAGGCGCCGCAGCCGATGCAGGCAGCGGCGTCGAAGGCTTCGGAGGCCTGAGCCTTCTCGATGGGGATGGCGTTGCCGTCTTGCGCCTGACCAGTATTAACCGATACATAACCGCCGGCCTGAATGATGCGGTCGAAGGCAGAGCGGTCGACCACTAAGTCGCGGATAACCGGAAATGCGCGGGCGCGGAAGGGCTCAATGATGATGGTGTCGCCGTCGTTGAAGTGGCGCATGTGGAGCTGGCAGGTAGTGGTGCGCTGCATGGGGCCGTGGGGCTCGCCGTTGATGACCATGCTGCAAGTGCCACAGATGCCCTCGCGGCAGTCGTGCTCGAAGGCCACGGGGGTCTCTTTCTTTTGCACGAGTTGCTCGTTGAGCACGTCCAACATTTCGAGGAAGGACATGTGCTCGGAGACGTTATCGAGGGTATAGCTGACCAGCTCTCCTTTGTACTGGCCGCCCTGACGCCATATTTTGAGTGTGAGTTTCATGACAAGTTAGTTTTTGAATGCGTCAATCCATACCGGGCTTATTTGTAGCTCCGGGTTTTGAGTTCTACATTTTCGAAGATGAGGTCTTCCTTATGGAGTATGGGTTCCTGGCCATCGCCGGGGTATTCCCATGCCGCCACGTAAACGTAGTTGGCGTCGTCGCGGGCGGCTTCGCCTTCGCCCGACTGATACTCCTCGCGGAAGTGGCCGCCGCAGCTTTCGTTGCGGTTGAGGGCGTCAACGATCATGAGTTCGCCCAGCTCAATGAAGTCGGCTACCCGAAGGGCTTTTTCAAGCTCGGGATTGTACTCTTCGTTTGTGCCGGCGATGTAGACATCGCGGTAGAACTCGCCGCGCAATTCGCGCACCATACCTAAGGCTGTGCGGAGGCCTTCGGCGTTGCGCGCCATGCCGCAGTATTCCCACATGATCTTGCCAAGGCGGCGGTGGAAAGCTTCAGGCGATTGCGTGCCTTTTATAGACAGCAGTTGGTCTATGCGGTCTTTGACCGATTTTTCGGCGGCGCGAAATTCCATGCCGTCGGCATCCGGCTTAGGGGTGCGGATTTCGTTGGCCAAGAAGCTGCCAATGGTGTAGGGCAGTACGAAGTAGCCGTCGGCCAACCCCTGCATGAGGGCGGAAGCGCCGAGGCGGTTGGCGCCGTGATCGCTGAAGTTGGCCTCGCCAATGGCGAAAAGGCCGGGGATATTGGTTTCGAGGTTGTAGTCGACCCACAGACCGCCCATGGTGTAGTGCACGGCGGGGTAGATCTTCATCGGCATCTTATAGGGATTTTCGCCGGTGATTTTTTCGTACATCTCGAAGAGGTTGCCGTATTTTTCCTCTACCACCTTTTCGCCCAGTTCGCGGATGGTCTGGTCGGAGGGGTTGGCCATGTTCATGGTACTGGCCTTGGAGCGGCCATAGCGCATGATGGCGTCGGAGAAGTCGAGGAATACAGCCAGACCTGTGGGCGCTACGCCTAAGCCTTCATCGCAGGCTGTTTTGGCGGCGCGGCTGGCTACGTCGCGGGGTACGAGGTTGCCGAAGGCCGGATAGCGGCGTTCGAGGAAGTAGTCGCGGTCGGCTTCGGCGATGTCGGTACCTTTTTTGCGGCCTTCGCGTATGGCTTGGGCGTCTTCCTGCTTTTTGGGCACCCATACGCGGCCGTCATTGCGCAAGCTCTCCGACATGAGGGTTAGCTTGGATTGATAGTCGCCGGATACGGGGATACAGGTGGGGTGAATCTGGGTAAAGCAGGGGTTGGCCATGAGGGCGCCGCGGCGCACGGCCCGCCAGGCGGCAGTTACGTTCGACATCATGGCGTTGGTGCTGAGGTAGAACACGTTGCCATAGCCGCCACTGGCCAGTACTACGCAATGGGCCGAGTGGCGCTCAAGTTGGCCGGTAAGCAGGTTGCGGGCGATGATGCCGCGCGCTTTGCCGTCGACGACTACCACATCGAGCATCTCGTGGCGGTTGTAGAGCTTGACGGTGCCGAGGGATGCCTGGCGCGACAGCGACTGGTAGGCCCCGATGAGCAACTGCTGGCCGGTTTGGCCGCGGGCGTAAAACGTGCGGCTCACCTGTACGCCGCCAAAAGAGCGGTTTTCGAGCAGGCCGCCGTACTCGCGGGCAAAGGGAACGCCTTGGGCCACGGCCTGGTCGATGATGTTGGCGCTCACCTCAGCCAGTCGGTGTACATTCGACTCGCGGGCGCGGTAGTCGCCGCCCTTGATGGTATCGTAGAAGAGGCGATAAGTGCTATCACCGTCGTTTTGGTAGTTTTTAGCGGCGTTGATACCGCCCTGAGCGGCAATGGAGTGGGCCCTGCGGGGGCTGTCGTGAAATGTAAATACTTTGACGTTATAGCCCAGTTCGCCGAGGGTGGCGGCTGCCGACGCGCCGGCTAAGCCCGTGCCTACAACGATGATGTCTATGCGTCTTTTATTGTTGGGCGCCACCAGCGGCACGTTAGCTTTATAGCGGGTCCATTTTTCCGCTAAGGGGCCGGCGGGCACTTTACCATCCAATTTCATATTACTCACTTTTTATATCGTGAATCAATGATATGCTGCTCAAAAATTACATCGACTTGATGTACATCCACAACGGGATGAGGGCAAATAAGGCCGGAATAACCACGGAGTAGAGTTTGCCGAGGCCCTGAATGATGGGCGTATACTTGCGGTGGTTGAGGCCCAGGGTCTGGAAAGAACTTTGGAAGCCATGCCAGAGGTGATAGGCGATGACCACCATCGACAGCACATAGAAGACCACGTAGGCGGGGTTGGCAAAGGCCTCGCTGGTGATGGCGTAGAGGTCTTTGTACTCCTGGCCTTCATAGATGGCCATAGGCAGGTTGCCGAGTTTCATCTGTAGCCAAAACTGGTACATGTGGATGCAGATGAACACGAAAATGACGATGCCTAACCAAGCCATGTTGGAGGCGGCCTTTGCATTGGTTCCGGCTGCCTTCACCACCTTGACGGCGTAGCCCTGGCTGCCCCGCGCTTCGCGGTTTTTGCGCCACAGGATGATGCCCTGAACGGCGTGCAGCAGGATGGAGAAGTACAACAGGTAAGACACCGTCTTGATGATGGGGTTGGAAGTCATAAACTTGGCGTATACGTTGAACGCCTGACCACCATCGTCGGCCAGCAACTGGAGGTTGCCTACCAGGTGAACAACCAAAAAGACGATGAGGAACAGGCCCGTAAGGCTCATGATGAGCTTCCGACCGATAGAGGAAACTAAGAACTCAGTTAACCAACTCATTTGTTCGTGCTTTTCATTTTGCTTGCTATGGAATTAGAGGTTTTCGCCTCCCTTTGTATCATTGCTCACAAAGCTACTGTAATAATGGCATTTCCCAAATTTGTGTTCATCTTGTTGGCGGTTGACTGAAATTATTTAGAATGAATCTAAAGTATTTTGGCTTTTGAACCTTTTTCATTTGGCAAAGGCGATGGGCCGGGGAGCTTAGGCAAAGGGCAATTTGCAACAGCGCCGATTTATAGTTCTGCAAGTCAGGGTTCATAAATCTTAACTTGTAGAACTATAAGCTTACCTTTGCTGCCTGAAAACGATTTTCCGTATGTCTTCACCTTCTGCGCCGATGCTTAGTTTTGCCGGCTTTCTGGAATACTTTCCCTCTGTTGAGCTTCCCGTCACGCTGGGCGAGGAGGCGCACCATCATTTCAGCCAGATGAACGACCCGCTGCCCATACGGGCCATAGCGCAATATCTGGCGCCGCTCAGCCAGAACCCCGACGATGAAGACATCACCGAATACGTGCCCTGTTTTCAACTGCCCGAGGCGGGCGACTTTCGCACCATTGTATACTGGAAGGCGGGCTTGCTTAGCTATGAGTACCATCTCGTGACCTTTACGCCGGTTGGCGACCTCATTGACCATCGGGTTATTGCGGGCTCCCACTACCAAAATGGCGTGCTCACCCAGTCGGCAGCTACCATCAGCGAAGCCCACATCATCTACATCGTTTCGGGGCAGGCCAAGCTACAAGACGGCAGCTATGACGCGGCCTCTTCGCGCATGAACCACCTTAGGTTTAGCGAAAAAGGCCATCTGGAAGAGATCATCCGCGCCCAATAAAATGAGCGCCATCGCATACAACCCACTATGGAAATTCTTATCATTCTCGTTTTAGTGTTGCTCAACGGGGTTTTTTCGATGAGCGAAATCGCTATGGTATCGGCCCGTAAGAGCCGCTTAGAGGCTGCTGCCAAGCGGGGCGACCGCCGTGCAAAGGCGGCCCTCGAAACCGCTAACGAGCCCAATCGCTTTTTGTCGACGGTACAGATTGGCATCACGCTCATTGGGTTGTTTACGGGTATCTTCAGCGGCGAAAACATTACGGAAGATGTGCGGCAGTTTTACCTCGGCGTATCCGTGCCCGGGCAATATGCCAACTCACTGGCCGTGGCCACGGTGCTGCTCATCATCACTTTTGTTTCGCTGGTATTGGGCGAGTTGGTGCCCAAACGCATCGGGCTCACCAATCCCGAGGGCATCGCCAAGTTTGTAGCCCTGCCCATGCGCTGGCTTTCCCTCATTACGGCGCCTTTTGTGTGGCTGCTTACCATCACTACCGACCTGCTCATCGCGCTGTTTCGCATTCGGCCCTCCACCGACAGCAAGGTGACGGAAGAGGAAATTAAAGCCATCATCCAGGAGGGCGCCGACGTAGGCGCCGTAGAAGAAATTGAGCAGGACATAGTGGAGCGGGTCTTCAATCTCGGCGACCGCAACGTGGCCTCCCTGATGACCCACCGCAGCGACCTGGTATACCTGCGCGCCGACGAGGCCCCCGACAACATCCGGCGCATCGTGAATGAGGAGATGCACTCCCTCTACCCCGTTTATGACCAAGATGACAAAGACAACCTCATTGGCGTCGTTTTTCTGAAAGACCTCTTCCGCCACATCAATAACCCGGGCTTCAAACTGACCGATCATGTGCAATCGGCGCGCTACTTAGCCGAAAGCATCAGCGCCTACGAGGCCCTCAAGCAGTTTAAGGTATCCAAATGCCACTACTCGGTGGTCATCGATGAGTTTGGGCATACCCAAGGGCTTATCACCATGAACGACCTGCTGGAAGCGCTGGTGGGGGATGTATCGGACTTCTATGAAGAAGACTTCACCTTCGTTGAGCGCGAAGACGGCTCCTGGCTCATCGACGGGCAGTACCCCTTAGCTGATTTTCTGAGCAAGTTTGACCTCGACGACCTCATTGCGGAGTACCCCTTCAACACCCTCAGCGGCCTCATCCTGCATCAGCTCAAGACCATTCCGCATCCGGGGCAAAAGATGAAGTGGCTGAACTTTGAGGTGGAAATCATGGATATGGATCGCGCCCGCATCGACAAGGTGTTGGTTCGCCGGCGCTCTGAAGCCGAACGCCATTAAATTACCTCCCTGCTCACGATTATGGAAACCGCCGCATTTGCCGATCGTATCCTTCCGGCTCTGGGCCGGGTGAAAGAAGCCTGCCGCCGGTTGGCTCGCACCTCCGATGCCGACATTCGCCGTATCATTCTGACGCTGGCCGACTTAGCTGAAACGGAGGCGCCTGCCCTGCTGGCCGCTAATGCCCTTGACCTGGGGCGCATGGACCCTGCCGACCCCAAGTACGACCGCCTGCGCCTCGACGAGCAGCGCTTAGCCGGCATTGCCGCCGAGCTGAGGCATGTAGCGGGGTTGCCTTCGCCGCTGGGCCGCAACCTGGAGCAGCGCAGCCTGCCCAATGGGCTGGAATTGAGCCGGGTGAGCACGGCTTTAGGGGTGGTGGGCGTGGTGTACGAGTCGCGGCCCAATGTAACGTTCGACGTATTTGCCCTATGCCTGCGCGCCGGCAATGCCACGGTGCTGAAGGGCAGCCGCGATGCGGCCGACAGCAATATTGCTATCCACAACCTGATTCGGCGGGCACTGGCGCCGTACGGGCTCGAAGAGGCCTGTTATCTGGCGCCTGCCGAGCGCGAAGCCCTGCCCGTTATTCTGGAAGCGGATGCTTACTTAGACGTCATCATTCCGAGGGGGAGTCAGGGGCTCATCGACTTTGTGCGCCGCCATGCCCGCGTGCCCGTCATCGAAACGGGGGCAGGCATTGTGCACACTTACCTCGACGGCAGCGCCGACCCGGCCGCCGCCGCCGCCGTGATCACCAACGCCAAGGCGCGGCGGGTGAGCGTGTGCAATGCCCTCGACTGCCTGCTGGTGCACAGCAGCCGCTTGGATGACCTGCCCCGATTGATGGCCGGCCTGGCGGAACGCCAATGCCAACTGCATGCCGACCCCCGCGCCCTGGCGGCCCTCAGCGGCCATTATCCTGCCCATCTGCTGGCGCCGGCAACGCCCGAAAGCTTTGGTACGGAGTTTTTGAGCATGCAGTTGGCCATCCGGACAGTGGATAGCCTCGACGAGGCCCTCGGGCACATCGACCGCTATGGCAGCCGCCACAGCGAGGCCATATTAGCTACCGACGAGGCGGCCATTGAGCGCTTTTTGCACGAAGTGGACGCCGCCGCCGTATACGCCAATACGAGTACTGCTTTTACGGATGGGGCACAGTTTGGGTTGGGCGCCGAAATTGGCATCAGCACCCAAAAGCTACATGCGCGGGGCCCCATGGGGCTTGAAGCCCTTACGAGCTATAAGTGGATTGTGCGCGGCAACGGCCAAACCCGCCCTTGACCTCAGCCTGGGCCTAAGTCGCTGCGGAGCCGCGTGAGGGGGTGCAGCGGTATGCGCTCTTTCACCCCGTGGAATAGCGAAGCGTATATTCCACGGGGTGAAAGAGCGCATAATAGCGGAACACCCGACCCCCGGCCCGTTGGTAAAACGCCCCTTCGCGAGGGCAGAAGGCTAAAGGGGCCGGGGGGCACGCCCTGATCCTCTCTGTATCGGCCTAAAAATACAACCAGTGAAACTTGAGTCGCCCCCGGCCGTTGAGCTCCAGGGCCGGGGCGGGCGCCTTAATGAAATTGAGGGTAGTGAGGACGACCTTTAGCCAGGGGCGGCGGGTGGGTATGCGGCTGAAATCTACATCGGGGGCTAAGTACCACTGCCGGTAGCGCGGATATTGGGCCTCCGGCAGTACGAAGGTGTTGCCCGCCTCGTCGGTCCAGGTGTTTTCAAAGCCGCCATAGAGGTTGGCGGCCCCATGCCCCACCGATATATTGAGCCAGGCGGGCCAGGGGCCCCGGGGCGCCAGGGCCTTGAGGTTGGCGCTGGCCCAGATGGTCATGGTGTTGTAGTCTTTGAGGATGCGTTCGGCGACCGATACGCCGTGGAGCTCGCCGCCCCTGACGTTGAGGGGGATGGTGGCCTCGCTGTTGGCGGCTTGCAGCAGGGTGGTGGGGTAGGCGGCCATGTTGACTGAGAGTTTGAGGATGATGCGCTGCTCGGCCCAGAGGGCATCTTGGGCTACAAATAGGCCTGCCCCGAGGCTGTTGGCGGCCATGTCGTACCAGGAGAAGCCCCAATTGGCCGAAAAACCGTCCATGACTTCGACGGTGGCTTGCAGGAAGGAGCTCACGAGGGCTGCGGTCCAGCGCGACTGCCGGGGTGTGAAGCCTATCCAGCGTGCGCCGCCGTATATGGTTCCTGCTTGAGAGTAGGTAGTGAGGAAGTGCCCCAGTTTGTCCATTTGGAGCCACTCATGGCTGTCGTCGAAGGTACGGAAGTTGACGAGGTCGTAGTTTTTGTACCAGGCTTGGTAGAGGCCGTAGGCGGCGGCCCCGTAGGTGATGGTTCCGCCAATGGCCACGGGCCAGAACCGGCGCGCCGAGAAGCTGTCGGCCCGCATTGACCACGCGGGTCGGGATGGAGGGTTGTTTGGCAAAACAGCGGTAGTGTCCATCTGGGCTGCCGCTACATGGGCGGCCAGCCAAAGCGGCAGGCAGAACAGGAGGTTTTTCATGGCTATGAGGGGTTGGGCGCGCGGGCTATGCCCATTTGCCGGCAGCTAAGATACGGTTAATGAGTTGCTTGAAAAATAATCTGCCTTTTTTCTTGTGTGGTATTGGCAAAAAAATTACCTTTGCGCCCTATTATTGAGAATCGAAATCCGACACGGTCATGAAAAAAGATATTCATCCGGAAAATTATCGGACAGTCATATTTAAGGACTTTTCCGTTGACGAAGCCTGGTTGGGTCGCTCTTGCGCCAACACCAAGGAAACCATCGTATGGGAAGACGGCCAGGAGTACCCGCTGATCAAGCTGGAGATCTCCAGCTTTTCGCACCCGTTCTTCACTGGCAAGATGAAGTTTGTGGATACGGCTGGTCGTATCGACAAGTTCAACAAGAAATTTGCCAATTCCCGCTACGGCAAGAAATAATTCCGGCGCCCGGTTACGGCACGCAGAAAGTCCCCTTCATTGTTTTGATCGGGACTTTTTTGCTATGATAGCCTCTAACCACTACCCTTCCACCACCCGCAATCTGCTCGGCCATGAACGTCATCCTTTTTGACAATGAGATTCGGGAGCAACTGCTTCCGCTCACTTACCTCAAGCCGGTTTGCGAGCTGCGCTTGGGCGTGCTCACCATTCGCGAAAAATGGGAGCGCACCCTCAACTGTCCGGTCTCGGTACTTACGCAGGAATACCTTACTGAAAAGTACGTTACGGCTTACGGCCCCCGCAACATCCTCATCAACTCCTCGGTGCTGCCTACGCCCACGCTGGTGAAGCTCATTCGGCAGATGACCATGAACGAGGCCTTCGTGATGGGCGACGAGCTCATTGCGGCCAAGCTTTCGGGGGAGCAGGTGGAGCGGATGATCCGGGACGAGGAGATTGGCGACGAGCTGCGCGTTTTTCCCCTTGAGGGCGAAGAGCTGCTGAAGATCAACCGGGTGTACGACCTTTTTCGCCTCAACAAACAGGCCTTGGAGAACGACTTCGAGCTGCTCACCCGCAACCGCGTCTCTGCCGAGCTTTCGGCCACCAATCGGGTCATCGGCCCACGGGAGCGCATTTTCTTAGAGCCCGGGGCCAGCGTGGAGTGCAGCACTTTCAACCTCAACGACGGCCCGGTATACATCGGCAAAGACGCGCTGGTGATGGAGGGCTGCTTGGTGCGGGGCGGCTTGGCTATGGGCGAGGGGTCGGTGCTCAAAATGGGCGCCAAAATATACGGCCCCACTACCTTGGGCGAGTATTGCAAGGTAGGCGGGGAGGTCAACAACGTGGTCTTTCAGTCGTACTCCAACAAAAGCCACGAAGGCTACCTCGGCAACTCCGCCATCGGCGAATGGTGCAACATAGGCGCCGATACGAATGCCTCCAACCTCAAAAATACTTACGAGGAGGTGCGCCTCTGGAACTACGTGGAGCAGCGCTTTGCGCCCACGGGGCTGCAATTCTGCGGTCTTATCATGGGCGATCATTCCAAGTGCGGGATCAACACCATGTTCAACACCGGCACGGTGGTGGGCATCTGCGCCAACATCTTCGGCACGGGCTTTCCGCGGCAGTTTATCCCTTCCTTTGCGTGGGGCGGCCCGCAGGGGTTCACTACCTTCCGTGCTGAAAAGGCCTTCGACGCCATAGAACGGGTGATGGACCGCCGGGGTCAGTCGCTGAGCGTACAGGATCGCCTCATTCTGTTGCGCGTCTTCGAGGACACGGCCCGCTACCGGAGCTGGGAGAAGTAGTTGTTGTGCGCAGTTTTATCGGACTTGTTCTGCGGGATCATCAAATGGCTGCAAGCGGTAAATTTTGTCTTGACTATCCTTCCTTCTTTTGAGATTTTGTGGCGAAAGCGAAAACAAGCCGATGAAGGCAATTATTCCCAAACCCATTACAAGCAAAGACAGCATACTGATGTCAATTCCAGTTTCAGAATGCAGGTGGGGGGAGAGGAAATAAGCGGTTGATGTGGGTTGTGCACAAGGTTCGGCTGTTTAGCGTTATGAGCAAATGTACAGGTATTATTTTTCGGCTTTTGCAAATCAAGGATGGTTATCAACGTTTTAGCCGCCTTGGGTGCTTTACCTTGGCTGCTTTCTGTTGTATTCACCCACACCCAATATCCGAGCCGCCCGGGGCAGGGGTGGTAGCGGTATGGCCCGATTTACCCCGTGGAATAGCGAAGCTTATATTCCACGGGGTGAAGGAGGGCCATAAGAGCGGACGACGTTTACCCGACCGAGAGTAACGAGGGCGTGGCGGTGGCGCGGCGGGCCTACACACCCAACACTCATTTTAGCACCCGGCTCAAAGGCCCGCCGCGACAGCCCCCCAAAAAAGAAAAAATCATCGCAGGAGCTTGCCCCTTAAATCAGGCCCAGCCCCGTGCTGATTCGAAACCTTATGCTATCTATGAGCCTATTTCCTGGGCCTTAGCCCAGGAAATAGGCAAGCGCCGCCATCACCGCGCCAGCAAAATATCCCCTTTCAACAATTTCTCTTTCCCATCTTTATACAACACCCTGGCGTAATAAACATAGACGTCGAGGGGTGCAGGTTGGTTCCTAAAAAAGCCATTCCAACCATACAGCGGGTCGTTGGGCAGGAAATTGGAAACGTAAAACACCGATTCTCCCCAGCGGGAATAAATGTCAAATTCCAGGATGCGTTCTACTCCTTCTCCGGCATAGATCATGAGGATGTCGTTTACCCCGTCGTTGTTGGGCGAAAATCCGTTGGGAATATAGACGTCGCGCCTGATTCTGACGGTCACCCTGACGGCGTCACTGTCCTGGCACCCATTGGCATCTGTGGCTAAAACCTGGTATGTGGTGGTCATTTCCGGACGGGCAATTGGCTGGTTGCATGCATTGCAAGTCAGGCTGTCGGTCGGTGTCCAGGTATAACTATAGTCGCCATCTACGGGAGTGGTTACAGCTTCCAGTACCGTACTATCCCCATAAAAAATAGTGACGTCGGGCCCGGCATCAACAGAAATGGCCGGCGGATTATTGAGCGCCACCTGCGTTGCCCACCGGCAACCATTGGCATCTTCGATAATGAGGTTGTAAGTGCCCGCGCCGAGGTTGCTAAAATCAGGAGACATCACAAACGCCTGCTGGTTAATGGCGTACGAATATGGCGGGCTTCCCCCCGTTACAGAAGCGACGGAAATAGCGCCATTGAGCTGGTTGTGGCAAAGGGGGTCTTTCACTTGAACAATGGCTCCTTGAGGCGGCGTGTTATTGGCCGTAACCACGACCTGATCCGTGGCGGCGCACCCATAAACCAGGTTGGTTACCCTGAGCTGATACACGCCCGATGCGTCAACAACAGGCGATAAGGTATTGGCGCCCGAAGCAATATTTCCGTCAGTGGTTGACCATTGGTAAACGATGTTTGCGCCAGAGGAAGACCCGCTGCCATTGAGGGTAACTTCCGTCAATGAGCAATCTAATGCTTGGTCTGTGCCTGCCTGCGCAATGGGCAGCGGCTCTATCACGACCACAACAACTGCTTCATCCGACGGGCAAACGCCAAGGGTATTGATTGTATATTGAAAACGGTAGGCGCCTGCCTGTTGGCCAAGGACAGCGAAAGTGCCCGCGCCTGCCTGAAATGCGGTTCCTGTGGATGGAATTGCGGAGATTTCTGTCCATTGCCCGCCTGCGTCTGCGCCTTGCAGTAGATTAGACAGAGCAACCACTTCATTCGCTCCGGAGCAGAGATGAAGGGCTTGTTCGGGGATGCCCGCAGATAATGCAGCTTCTACGGCAATGGATTGTGTAGAAAAACTGGGGCATCCGGCAGGCGGACTTTCGAGCAGGGTAAAGCGAAGTTCGTATAAACCGGCATCGGCATTCAAGGCATTAAAAACACCATTGGTGAGGGTAGCCGGCGAGTTGCCGGCAGGGGTTGTCACAAGGCTCCAAACACCAGGTTCAGCGGTCTGCTGCAAGGTAGCCAGATTGAGCGTTCCGCCGGCATTGCAAAGGGGGCCGCCTGCGAGGGTGGCGACGGAAGGACAATTGCAAAAAACTACCTCCACCGTCACCTCGTAGACTACTTCCGGACAAGGCGCCGAAGCATTTTGTGTGGTGTAACGGAACAAATAGCTGCCCGCCGGCACTCCTGTAAAGTCAAGCGATGGGAAAGCGCCCGTAGCGCCGCTATTTTGAACATCCACCCAGCTGCCGCTTTGATCGCCAGCCGTGACCAACGAGCTGAAATTCAGTATAGCCGGGCCTCCCGGGCCGTTACAAATGGTCGCAGCAGGCGTTACAACGGCAAAGGTAGGCTGACTGACCAAGACCGTTGTTTGCGTGGTACCGATACACCCATTTTCGGTGGCCGTTACGGAATAGTTGGCCGTAGCCGGCGGTGAAACGGAGATGGACGTGCCGCTTTGCCCGGTACTCCAGACAAAAGTTGTGCCGCCGCTTACGCTCAGTGTGCTACTTTCACCCCGACAGATGGCCGGCGGGTTAGCTACTATCACAGGAGTGGGTAATGGATTGACCGTCACCGTGACGGGGATAACCGCTGAACAGCCTTCATCAATCACGGTTACGGTATAAGTGGTGGTCGCCAGCGGAGAAACGGTAACAGAGCTTCCCGTTTGTCCGGTACTCCACTGGTAAATATCGCCGCCGTTGGCGCTAAGGATTGCTGATTCCCCGATGCAGATGGTATCGGGCGTAGCCAGCGCAACTGGCAGCGGATTCACCAATACCGTCGTTGACGCAGAAGCACTACATCCAAGATCGGTTACCGTCACGGAATACAGGGTCGTTGTGGTGGGAAATACGCTAAGGGTAGCTCCGTTGGCGCCGGTATTCCAGAGATAAGTTTCTCCTCCGCTGGCGGTAAGGACGGTTGTGTCTCCTGCACAAATAAGCGCAGGCATGGCGCCAACAGCGGGCACAGGCAGCGGGTTGACGGTGACGGTAACCGTGGTTGTTCCCTGGCAACCGTTGCTGTCCGTTGCCGTTACGGCATAAGTGGTGGTAACAGCCGGGGTAACGACAATAGACGGGCCCAACTGTCCACTACTCCACTGGTAGGTATCTCCGCCAATTGCCGTTAAGGTCGTAGATTGCCCCACGCACAAAGTGCTGGGATCAGCCGTGGCGCTGGGCGAAGGTGGTGTGTTGATGGTCACATTGACCGTAGCCGTACCCACACAACCATTCGAGGTAGCCGTCACAGCGTAGGTGGTGGTGGCTGTAGGATTTACCGTAATGGTACTGCCGCTTTGACCATCGCTCCACAGATAGGCGGCGCCGCCTGAAGCGGTCAGGGTGGCGGCCTGGCCGGGGCATATAGAACCGGGGCTGGCGGAAGCGATCGGGCTGGGTAGTGGATTCACTACAACCGTGGCTGTCCCCGTGCCGATACAGCCTGCCTCGGTTGCCGTTACCGTGTAGGTGGTTGTAGCAGCCGGCGTTACCATAATGGAAGCGCCCACCTGGCCGTCACTCCATGAGTAGGTATCGCCGCCGCTTGCCGTTAAAGTAGCGGATTGACCGGCACAAATGGCGCCCGGACTGACTCCGACAACCGGCACGGGCACGGGCCGCACGGCTACCGTCACATTTGAGGCGCCCACACAGCCATTATTGCTCACCGTTACCGAATAAGTTGTTGTATTGGAAGGCATGACTACAATAGAAGCCCCCGTTCCGCCGCCGCTCCATAGATATGTTCCGCCGCCGGAAGCCGTCAGGGTGGCCGATTGTCCGGCACAGATGGTATCCGGACTGGCGATAGCGGTTGTGATCAAAGTAGCATCAACCATGACGGTGATATTCCCTGTGCCTGTGCAGTTACCATTCGTGACCGTCACTGTATAAGTTGTTGAAACAAGGGGGGTAACCGTAATGGTGTCGCCCGCCTGCCCAGTGCTCCAGATGTAAGTATCGCCGCCCAAAGCAGTAAGTTGTGAAGACTGTCCGGGACAAACGACCGCAGGAGAAGCCTCAAGTGTAGGCGCCAAAACATTACTGACCGAGACGGTAACCGAGGCTACATCGGTGCAGCCATTGTTCGTCACCGTTACCGAATAAGTTGTGGCCACTGAAGGCATTACAGCAATCACGGCAGTGGTCTCTCCGGTACTCCAAAGGTAAGTACCCCCACCAGTTGCAGTCAGGTTGGTCGAAAGACCCGGACAAATCGTGCTCAGGTCTGCTGTGGCCGTAGCGGTGGTGGTATTGACAAACAAGGTGACGTCAGTTGTTGCAGAACAACCATTGCTGCTTGCCGTTACCGTATAAGTGGTGGTATCCAGGGGCGAAACGGAAATGCTCGCGCCAGTCTGACCTGTATTCCAAAGATAAGTACTCCCGCCATTAGCTGTTAGTGTAGCCGTTTGTCCGGCACAAATAACGCCGGGGCTGGCTACTGCCATAGGAACCGGCAAGGGATTGACAACGACATTTATAGAAGCTGTTGCTGAACAGGCATTATTGGTAACTGTCACCACGTAGGTTGTTGTAGCAGTGGGCGTTACAGGGATAGAGCCGCCAGTCTGCCCTGTGCTCCAAAGATAAGTGCCGCCGCCCGTCGCCATCAATGTGGTCGATTCTCCCGCACACAAAACACCCGGATTGGCAGTCGCAGTTGCCGTGGGCAGTGGATTTACCGTTACGAGTACTGTTGCTGTTGCCGTACAACTATTGCTGGTGACCGTAACCGTGTAAGTTGTCGTTGCCGACGGCGTCACCGAAATCGAAGCTCCGGATTGGCCGCTGCTCCAGGCGTAAGTTCCGCCACCGGTTGCGGTTAGCGTTGTTGTTTGTCCGGCGCATATTGTGGCCTGGCTCGCGCTGGCCGTTGGGACGGGGATCGGATTGACGACAACCGTCACGTCGGCAGTTCCGGTACAACCATTGTTGGTGGCCGTTACCGAATAGGTCGTGGTCGCCGCAGGCGTCACGCTGACCGTAGCGCCTGATAGCCCGTTGCTCCAGGAATAAGTTGCCCCACCTGTTGCGGTCAACGTGGTTGACTCCCCGGCACATAAGGTCGTTGGACTCGCCATCGCAGTTGCCACCAGGTTGTTTTGAACATTGACGGTTACGCTCTTGATATCCGAACAGCCATTGTTCGTTACGGTGACGGTATAAGTAGTTGTTGTCAGAGGCGTCACACTAATAACAGCGCCTGATTGACCGGTACTCCATGCGTAAGTGCCGCCGCCCGTTGCGGTTAAAACCGAGGTCAGCCCGGGGCATACGGTTGTAGGAGCCGCCGACACCGTAGCGGTTGTAGAATTTACGGTAACCGTCACATCATCGCTTCCCGCACAACCATTGTCTGTCGCGGTCACAGAATAGGTCGTTGTAGCAGTAGGCGTTACCGTAATGGAAGCCCCGGCCTGCCCGGTACTCCAAAGGTAGGCGCCGCCGCCAAAAGCGCTCAGTGTTGTGGACTGGCCGGCGCACAAAACGCCCGGGCTGGCTACTGCCACCGGTGCAGGTGAAGGGGTTACCGTAACGGTTGCTGTTGTGGTTGCCGTACAGCCGTTATTGGTCACCGTTACGGTATAAAGGGTCGTCTGCGAGGGCATCACATCGATGGAAGCGCCGGACTGGCCATCGCTCCAAACATAATCACTGCCGCCCGTTGCCGTCAAGGTTGAAAATTGCCCGAGGCAAATAGCGGCAGGGCTGGCAATGGCGGTCGGAACGGGCAAGGGCGTCACCGCAACCGTCACACTTGCGGTGCCTGTACATCCATTATCCGTTGCCGTAACGGTATAAGTGGTCGTTACTGCGGGCGTCACACTGATAGAAGCTCCGGACTGGCCATTGCTCCACGAATAGGCGCTCCCACCAGTAGCCGATAGCGTTGCCGACTGTCCGGCACACAGGATATTCGGGCTGGCGTCAACCGTTGCACTCAGGTTATTTTCAACGTTGACCGTTACGGTAGCCACATCCGTACAGCCATTATCGGTGACTGTCACGGAATAAGTCGTTGTCGCGGTAGGATTAACACTAATGGAAGCACCCGATTGGCCGGTACTCCATGTGTATGTGCCACCACCCGTTGCCGTTAGAATAGAAGTCAGGCCCGGGCAGATCGTGGCAGGAACCGCCAACGCGCTTGCCGTCGTCGTATTCACGGTCACGGTCACATCAGCCGTTGCGGAGCATCCATTATTGGTCACCGTCACAGAATAGGTAGTCGTTTCTGTGGGGATCAAGGTTATGGGTGAACCGATTTGTCCGGAGCTCCACGCGTAAGTGCCGCCCCCCGTTGCGCTGAGGGTCGTGGATTGCCCCGCACAGACAGCTGCGGGAGACGCGGTTGCCGTAGGCGTCGGCAGTGGATTAACCGTTACCGTCACATCGGCGGTTGCCGTACATCCGTTATGGGTGACGGTAACCGTGTAAGTTGTTGTTGAAGCAGGACTCACCGTAACAGAACTGCCAGTCTGTCCAGTGCTCCATACATACGTACCGCCACCAGTGGCCGTCAGAGTAGTTGCCTGACCGACGCAGATCGTAGCCGGGCCGGCCATGGCCGCGGCAACCGGCAATGGCGTGACCGTTACGGTAGTATTTGCCGTTGCACTACAGCCGTTATTGGTTACAGTCACCGTATACGTTGTTGTTCCGGATGGGGTTACTGAAATTGGCGAACCACTTTGGCCGCTGCTCCAGGTATATGTGCCGCCGCCGGTAGCCGATAAATTGGACGATTCCCCCGCGCAAACCGTTGCCGGGCTCGCCATAGCCGCAGGCGTAGGCAAAGGATTGACGGTAACGGTTACATCCGCAGGCGCCGAACAACCATCATTGGTCACGGTCACCGTATACGTTGTTGTCGAAGTTGGCGCCACTGTAATGGAAGAACCGATCTGACTATTGTTCCACAGGTAAGTACCGCCACCGGTGGCCGTGAGAGTGGTTGTTTCTCCGGCGCACAAAGTAGCCGGTGTAGCCGTAGCAGTTGGCGTTGGTAATGGCGTAACATTTACCGTCACATCAGCCGTGCCAGTGCAGCCATTGTTGGTTACCGTAACCGTGTAAGTCGTTGTTCCGGTTGGAGTTACCATAATCGACGCACCGCTTTGGCCGCTACTCCACGCATAAGCGCCGCCTCCGGTAGCGCTCAGCGTCGTGGATTGGCCTGCGCATACGGCGCCGGGGCTGGCGGTAGCGGTGGCGGTAAGGCTTGGGTCAACGGTTACGGTAACATTGGCCGTACCCGTGCAGCCATTTTCTGTGGCGGTTACGGTGTACGTTGTCGTCGCGGCAGGGTTTACGGTAATTGTTGATCCGGATTGTCCGGTGCTCCAGACATAAGTAGAGCCGCCTGTAGCGATTAATACCGTGGATTGCCCCGGACAAACCGTCGCCGGAGATGCCGTTACCGAAGGCGTTAATACGCCCGTTACGCTTACAGTCACTGGCGCCACACTGGTACAGGCGCCATCGGTGACCGTTACGAAATAAGTGGTAGTGGCCGTAGGACTAACGGTAATAGAGGCGCCAGACTCTCCGGTACTCCAACTATACGTGCCGCCGCCGGTGGCCGTTAAGACAGAAGAAAGGCCGGAGCAAATGGTAGATGGAGAAGCCGTCGCGCTGGCAGCAACAGAGTTGACATTGGCGGTGACGGTAGCGACATCCGAGCACCCATTATTGGTGACTGTAACGGTAAAAGTGGTGGTCATACCCAGCACAAGGCTAATGTTAGCGGTCGTTTGTCCGCTACTCCAGCTATAGGTTCCACCGCCCGTTGCAGTGAGTTGCACGGGCTGGCCAGCGCAAACAGGACTAGGATTTGCGGTAGCCCCGGCTGTGACGGTATTTACCGTGACCGTGACGGTGGCTACATCCGTGCAACCATTATTGGTGACCGTGACAGCGTAAGTCGTCGTGGCAATTGGGGCAACCGTAATGGATGCGCCTATTTGTCCGGTACTCCAGCTATAGGTACCGCCGCCGGTGGCCGTTAATACACTATTTGATCCTGTGCAAATCACGGCAGGGCTGGCCGAAGCCTGCCCAGTGACGGTCGTCACAGTCACCGTAACGTTGGCCACATCGGTGCAACCATTGTTGGTAACCGTGACAGAATAAGTGGTCGTCGCTGTTGGTGAAACGCTGATCGAAGCGCCCGTTTGTCCGGTGCTCCAACTGTAGGTTCCACCACCTGTTGCCGTTAGTACAGAAGTTGCGCCTTCACAAACGACAGCCGGGGCGGCAGTTGCCGTAGCGGTAACCGTATTGACTCCCACCATAACGCTGGCCACATCGGTACAGCCGTTGTTGGTGACGGTGACCGAAAAAGTAGTGGCTGTCGCAATAACCGCATTAATGGTGGCGGAGGTTTGCCCGGTGCTCCACTGATAAGTACCGCCGCCCGTAGCGGTAAGTTGCACGGGCTGGCCAACGCAAACGGTGGCAGGGTTTGCGGTAGCCGTAGCGGTCACCGTCGTCACGTTAACGGTAACACTGGCCACATCGGTACACCCATTATTGGTGACCGTGACCATATAAGTCGTTGTCGCGGTTGGCGCAACCGTAATGGATGCGCCAACTTGTCCGGTACTCCAGCTATACGTACCACCGCCTGTGGCCGTCAAAACACTATTTGATCCGGTGCAAATCGAGGCAGGGCTGGCCGTTGCCTGGCCGTTAACTACCGTCACCGTCACGGTTACATTGGCCACATCGGTACAGCCATTATCGCTGACCGTAACGCTATAAGTTGTTGTCGAAAGAGGATTTACGGTAATGACATCCCCTGTTTGTCCGGTGCTCCAAGCGTAAGTACCGCCACCAGTTGCAGTTAAGACAGCAGGGCCGCCTTCACAAACGACAGCAGGAGCGGCAGTAGCAGTGGCTGTTACAGAATTAACCGTTACCGTAATATTTTCCACATCGGTACAGCCATTGCTGGTGGCCGTTACCGAATAAGTTGTAGTCGCGGCCGGGCTCACCGTAATAGAAGCGCCGGATTGCCCGGTGCTCCAGCTATACGTACTGCCGCCCGTCGCTGTAAGTACCGTACTGCTACCCATGCAAATGGGGTTGGGATCGGCGGTAATGGAAGCGTTAACCGTATTGACCACCACCGTCACCGAAGAAGTTGCCGTACAGCCGTTGTTGGTAACCGTAACCGTGTATGTGGTGGTGGTGGGCGGGCTCACCGTAATGGATGCGCCGCTCTGCCCGGTACTCCAGCTATAAGTGCCCCCGCCAGTGGCCGTGAGCACGGAAGACTGGCCTTCGCAAACCGGATTGGGCGTGCCGGCGGCGGTCGCTGTGACGGTATTGATCGTTACCGTAACGTTTTCCACATCGGTACAGCCATTGTCGGTGACGGTAACAGTATAAGTCGTCGTTGCGCTCGGAGTGACCGTAATACTGGCGGCGGATTGGCCCGTATTCCAGCTATAAGTTCCCCCGCCAGTGGCCGTCAACAGGAAAGGATCTCCGGCACAACCGACCGCGGGAGCAGCCACAGCTGTTGCTGTAACAACATTTACCGTAACCGTAACATTGGCCACATCGGTACAGCCATTGTTGGTAACCGTAACGCTATAAGTTGTTGTCGAAACAGGATTTACGGTAATGGTAGCCCCTGTTTGCCCGGTGCTCCAGGCGTAAGTTCCCCCGCCGGTTGCCGTAAGCTGTACCGGGTCGCCCGAACACGCTACCGCCGGATTGGCCGAAGCCGTGGCGGTGACTGTATTGACCGTAACGGTTACATTGGCAATGTCTGTACAGCCATTATTGGTGACGGTAACCGAATAGGTGGTGGTGGCTGTGGGGTTAACGGTTACTGTAGCGCCAGTTTGGCCCGTACTCCAGCTATACGTGCCGCCGCCGGTGGCTGTAAGCTGCACCGGTGCGCCCGAACAGGCCGTAGCTGGATTGGCCGTAGCTGTGGCAGTAACGGTATTTACCGTAACGGTAAAGTTGCCAACGGCAGCACAGCCGTTATTACTCACGGTGACTGAATAAGTTGTGGTGGCGGCAGGGGAAACCGTAATCATGGCGCCACTTTGCCCGGTGCTCCAATCATAAGTGCCACCGCCCGTTGCCGTTAGCTGAGTGGATCCGCCTACACAAATAACGGGTGGATTCGCGGTTATATTAGCTACCGGAGGCGGACTGGGGTTCAGCGTGATCGAGGCATCATCCATACACCCGCCAGCCGTTTGCGTAACCGTGACCGAATAGGTGCCCGGAGCTAAATTGGAAGCACTGGAACCAGTTATGGAAGCTGGCGTCCAGGCATACGTATAGCCAGGTCCCGAAGGCGTAACCGAGACAGAGCCATTGTTTTGCCCGCAAGTCGGTTGGCTTGCCGTAAGATTGGCCACGACAACCGAACTGGGATCCAGCGTCACAGATACATCATCCATACACCCCGTTGCTGTTTCAGTCACGGTGACGGTATACGTGCCGGGCGCCAGGTTTGTGGGATTAGTACCCGAAACAGAAGCCGGACTCCAGGCATAAGTATAGCCTCCGCCAGCGGGCGAGACGCTAATCGAACCGTTGTCTAAAGCGCAAGTGGGCTGAGTAGCCGTTGCCGTTGCGGTAATCGATGTGCCTGGGTTTAGGGTTATCGAAGTATTGGCCATACAGCCGCTGGCAGTTTCGGTGACGGTGACCGAATAGGAGCCGGGCCCCAGGTCGGTTGGATTGGAGCCGCTCAACGAGGCGGGGTTCCAAACATAAGTATAACCCGCGCCGGAAGGAGACACGCTGATAGAGCCGTTATTCAGCCCGCAGGTGGGCTGTGTAGGGGTAGCCGTGGGGGTAATCGTCGTACTCGGGTTTAAGGTGACTGAAGTATTGTCCATACACCCGGTTGATGTTTGGGTCACCGTCACCGCATACGTACCCGGTCCCAAATTGGTGGGATTGGACCCGCTCAAAGAAGCCGGGCTCCAGGTATAGGTATAGCCGGCGCCCGAGGGCGAGACGCTGATGGAGCCGTTGTTCTGAGAACAGGTCGGCTGAGTTGGCGTTGCGGTTGCTACCACAGCTGTACTGGGGTTCAAGGTTACAGAAGCCACCCCCGTACAGCCATTAGAGGTTTGGGTGACTGTGACCGAATAACTGCCCGGCCCTAAATTCATGGGGTTGGAGCCGCTGACCGTAGCCGGGCTCCAGGTATAGGTATAGCCCGCGCCAGAAGGCGTTACACTGATAGAACCATTCGTCAGCCCGCAAGTCGGTTGCGAAGCAGCTGCATTTACCACCAGCGGTGTACTTGGATTTAAGGTTACAGAAGTAGCCCCGACGCAGCCCGTTGCTGTTTGAGTAACGGTGACCGAATAGGTTCCCGGCGCTAGGTTCGTAGGGTTGGAACCGCTTAAAGAAGCCGGGCTCCAGTCATACGTAAAGCCGGCGCCAGATGGGGTTATACTAATAGCCCCATTGTTCAAATTACAGGAAGGCTGGGTTGGGGCCCCAGAAACGGTAATGGAACACACCGCACAACTACCGTCATCAACAGTGGCAGCAGGGTTATAATTGGGGGAAGCGGGATTCGTACAACCACAGACAATGGGCATCGGAAAAACCAGGGAGATGTCCTGAGCTACCCCGGAATCTCCAAAAGCATGGTCGCCAATACAAACCTGGGCGGAGATTTCGCCGGGCGGGCACCCTGCCCATAAGGCTGCAAAGGAAGTAATCCCCGGAGTTCCTACCCCGCAGGCGTCGTCGGTTGTGACGCCGTAATTTCCACCGCCTACTGCGATGCCATTTTCCGGATCAGGGCCGCCGCCGTTAGAAAAAGTAACGTTGACAGGCGAACCCGGAGAGCCAATGTCTCCCCCATTGCCAAAGGGAGAGCCCCCGGCGCAGTTGCCAACCGCCCCCGGGCGTTGCATGACATTAAGGGTGTTGCCACAGGCATTGATGAAGATGTCTAAGTCTCCCTGATAAGTATGCTGCAACAGCATAGATAATCCCGTGGGATAGCCCGTTGTGGCCGGGTCAAACTTGATCGTGACGCAATAAGCCGTAGCCGGGTTGCCGTTTACCGGTGTCGAAACATCCGGCAAGCCAATACTGGGGTTTGTGCACTGCCCCCAAAGATAAACATTGGCTAAAAGGAATAGAGCCAACGTGCCGAACAAGTGTAGTTGTTTGTTCATATCCCAACATCAATTGAAAAAAGTAGGCGGTTTCTCATACAGTTGCCGCACGCAATGAATGCAGCATTGCATCTTTGAGCCAAATCTATTAAAATTCAGGAAATTACCCTCCAATGCAATAGATTTTATGTATAATGCTGGATATTGTGGCTGTTTGTGATGGCTTTGTCCCTTCTTGGCGTTCTTTTGTTTGGGCGCATCCCCTGCGGGGTCGCCACCCTCCTGGCTCGCTAATCGCTCGGCCCTGCGGGCTGCTGGGCAAAGCCCAGCCCCATCCGGTCGGCTTGCGCGGGCGAGCTGCGCTTTACAGCAATTTCAGAAGTTATAGTTCTCCAAGCTAAGATTTGCAAATCTTAGCTTGGAGAACTATAAACGCAAATCACTGCCCCCAAGCCGCTGCGGAGCCGCGTGAGGGGGTGCAGCGGTATGGCCTGGGCTACTGCCGGCCTCTAAGGGACGGCAGTAGCCCAGGCCATAAGAGCGGAACACGTTTACCCGGAAGAGCGTAGCGAAGATTGAGCCGACTAGCGTAGCGACGGCGGACGTGGCGACCCCGCGCGCCTACCTACCCCCCTCTCGCGCCCGCAGGGGCGCTGCACGGCTGTATGCGCGCGGGGGCACGCCCAAAAGACCTCTTCTAGCGCATATTAAATTTTTGCCCTCAACCTTATTGAAACTAAGTAAGATAAAGGTGAGCCCACTGTTTGAACTCAGGTGTTAACCCCAAAGCGTATGGCTCAACCATACGCCTTCTATCCTTATTCTACGCCCATAAAGGGCAGCTTGCTGAAGTTGAATGCTATAGGATGGCCGATCTCGCCCTGTACGGGGGCCTCTCCCCGTACCAACAGGCAGGCGCGCATACCGGCCTCGCGGGCGGCGTCTAATTCGGCGGGCACATCCGACAGGAAAAGTATGGCCGGCGGCGGCAGTCCTATGGCCAATGCAATGCGCGCATAGGATACCACCTCCTGCTTGTGGCCCACGGCCGTATCGAAGTAATGGCTGAAAAGGGGCGTGAGATCGCCCGCTATGCTGTGCCCGAACAGCAACTGTTGCGCCTGCACCGAGCCCGAGGAGTATACGCCCATCTGTAAGCCGGCCTCCTGCCAGCGCTTCAGGGCCGGGGGCACATCGGGGTACACATGGCCGCGCAGTCGGCCTTGCGCATACCCCTCGGCCCAGAGGATGCCCTGTATGCGCTTCAGGGCCGGATGCTTGCGATCTGCCTGTATCCAGGCCCGCAGCGCGGCGGTCAGGTCCTGCTCATCGGCGGCGGGGCTACCCTCGGCCGTTAAGGTATCGGCAACCTCCCTGAGGGCGGCGGCAACCTCGGGCTCGCGCCCCCGCAGGGCTACAAAGCCGGCCATGCGCTCGTAGGCGTCCGGAAATAGCGTCTGATGCACAAAGCGCACATCGGTGGTAGTGCCCTCTATGTCGGTGAGCACGTAGCGTATGTCCATTGCCGTCTAATCTTGGGGGTTGTAGCGCCCATCTACGCCGGAGCCGGTGTAGTGGGGCGTCCAGCCCGACATGTCGATGAACATCCGGATGGCCTTCACCTGCCGCTTGGGGCCCATATCAAACCAGTGGCGGGTATTGGCGGGCACCGAGATGAGATCGCCGGCCTGGCAGGTTACACAAAATACATCTTCCCCCTCGCCCATGTTGAACCAAAACATGCCCTCCCCGGCTACAAAAAACCGCACCTCATCTTCGGTATGGGTGTGCTCGCTCAGGAACTTGGCGCGCAGCGCCTCTATATTAGGCGTGTCGGGATTGACTTGTATGACATCGGCGGTGCGATAGCCGTTGGCGCTCATGTAAGGCTCGAGTTGGTGGGCATAAGCCGCCAGTACATCCTCCTGGCTGGCATCGTCGGCCAGTGGAATGGCGGCCTGCCATTGCTCGTAAATGACGCCTCGCGCATTGAGGTAAGCCCGAATGTCTTCGGGCTGGTCTAATACCTGCTGCTTATCGGGAATGGTAAGAATGGCCATAGCTAAGTAGGTTTAGCTGGTTGAATTAATGTTTTCATCCACTCGCACTGGAGCAAAAACTCGGCGGCTTCCACATGCCGGCGGGCTGTCGCTATGCTGCTGCCCCAGGTGTAGAGGCCGTGGCCTGCAATGAGAAACAATCGCAAAGGCGCAAGGTTTGCCCCGGCATAGGCCTCTACCTCGGCGGCTAAGGCAGGTATGTCCTGAGTATTGGCAAAGACAGGCGCTACGACCCGCTCCTTATGGGTGGTTACGCCCTCGAAAGCCTTTAGCAATTCGTAGTCTTCCAGCACCACCTCGCCCTGCGGGGCGCGTAGCTGAGAGAGCACCGTATTGACGAGGCTGTGGGTGTGCAACACACAACCCGCCTCCGGAAAAAGCCGGTAGATGAGGCTGTGCAGGGCCGTCTCGGCCGAAGGCCGGCGCGCGTCGAGCTGGTTTTGCCCGTTGGCATCTACGGCGATGAAGTGCTCGGGTGTAAATTCGCCCTTATCAATGCCGCTCTGCGATACCCAAAAACCGGCCTCGCCCTGCTCCCGAAAAGAATAGTTGGAGGAAGTAGCCGGCGCCCAACCCTGCTGATGAAGAGACCGGATAACGGCCGTCAATGCTGCCTTTTTGTCCATACTGCCATCAATTGGGCTGTAAGGTTAAGGCGCCCGGCGCTATCGGGCGCTATTTTTAGGTTTATCTATTTGTTAAATTGTATCCTGCCCAGCCAAACCCGGGGCTGCCGGCAGAACGAGTCTTGTGTATGGCCAAGACTGTGGAGAGAGAAAAATCAGCTCAATTCACCGATTGTACAGAACAAATACATGAATGTGTTACCAAAATTGGTTCTTTAAATGGCTGTTTTTTAGGTTTTTATTAAATAAAATCAAGTTGATTAAACGCCCGGAATCCTGGCTTTGCCTAGAATAGAAAGCAAATAACGTTACTGAATGGGGGTGGCGATTGGAGGAAATTTGTACCCGACAAAACAATCTATTTTTTATTTTCCCAATTCAATACTTATGAAAGTGAATTTATTTTCTCGTCTTTTGCTACTGATGTTTGTCGTGTCATGGGTACAACTGGTTTCTGCCCAAGCATCTTGGCGGACATGGGACTTCGAGGAGCCCTGCGCCGAGCCATCGCTGGCGTTTCAAAATGGGTGTATTCCATTTGCAACTGCGGGCAGTGGCGTTCCTTCAGTAAGTAGTATAGGCGGTGCTGCAAGCGGCAGTAAATACGCCCAAATGGATGGGTGCTATCGTAGCGATTCCAGTAATGGCAACAATTATGCAGAATCTATCCTCTTGGATTATGACTTCGTATCCGGCAAGTCATATACCATCTCATTTTCCTACCGCACCTTTGATGCGGCAGGTTACTTCGCCGCCCCTTCCATGCCGCTGTATTTGGTTAGCAATGTTTCAGGAACACCCGTGACGATAGGTTCTATGGACCCCTGTGGGAATGCGGGGTTCATCCCTCCCGCTATCCCCGCCGCTAACCAATTGGTGGGCGTACTGATTGATTACCTCCCTTCGGGTTGGCAAACTGTCACTTACGAAGTACCCGCAAATGCCAACTACAATCAACTGTGGTTCCGCCCTCAGGGGGATGACTTGCTGATGAATACCTCTTACAATTTCCAAATCGATAAAGTGAGCATCCGTGAAAGTTGCGACCCGCCTCCTTTCAATGTAAGCCTTTGTCAATATGCCAATAGCGACGAACTGACGGCAACCATAACGAGTGTAGGCGAACTCGACGGTCAATGGCGGATGTGGCGTGCTGTAAATTGCAACGGAGGAGTATTGACGCCTAATTTTGGCGCCCAGGTTGCCATTGACTGGACCAGCTCCAATACCTTCAGTTTGCCCGACAACAGTGGCTGCTATATTTTGATGTTCGTTTATCAACCCCCTGGCTGTGGAACGAAACTCGTCAGGGTGATGATCAATACCAATGCCAACGTCCCCCAATGTGAGGGTGTCTGCGATGACTGGTCAATCGTTGTCGAAGATTACCGCTGTAGCTCCATCTTTTTTCAGGTAGTACCCGGGCCCAATAATGCCACTATAACGGCCACCCTGAACGGAGAACCGGTAGGACAGATACATCCCGGCATTGTGGAATATGATATCTTTCTTATGGGGGATGATACGGATATACGCGTATGCTTTACCGTTGAGCAACCCAACTGCCCTGCTGTTACGCAATGCGAATTCTACCGGATTGAAGATTGCGACGGCCAAATCGGCTTACAAGGCGGAGCAAGTGATACCGCCGAGGCCATGGAGGATATTCACGTAACCAACCCATCGACTGACGAAATTCGCTTCTCCAAGGCCATCGAAGCGGGTACAGCCCGGTTGCTGAACTTGCAGGGGCAAGTCGTTAAAACATTCCCCCTCGACTGGACGGCGGCGCTCCCCGTACACGAGCTGCCTGCCGGCGGCTATGTGCTGCATATCCAAACTGCCCGTACCCAGGCGGCTAAGTTGGTGACGCTGGTGCGGTAAGTAATTATCTGCAAAAGCAGTATCCCCCCAGTATCGTTCTTCAAGTCAAGATTCACAAATCTTGGCTTGGAGAACGATAAGTGTTTTTACCTCATGCTTAGAGGACTATAGCGGGAGATGTTTTTTCGGGGGGCTGTCGCGCCAGGCCGGCAAGGCATTTACCGCTGTTTGCCGCTTACGGCCGGCCCGGCCCGGCCCGCCACCGCCACCACCACCACCACCACGTCTTCGCTGCGCTCATCCGGGTAAACGTCCTCATTGCATTCGGCCGGGTAAACGTCCGCCGTCGCTTCGCTAGTCGGCTACCGCCACCACGCCCTCGTTGCACTCGGTCGGGTAAACGTCCTCGCTGCGCTCATCCGGGTAAACGTCCTCATTGCATTCGGCCGGGTGAAAATCTTCGCTGCGCTCTTCCGGGTAAACGCCCTCGTTGCACTCGGTCGGGTAAACGTCCTCGCTGTGCTCGGCCGGGTAAAAATCTTCGTGCCTCAGCCGGGTAAAAACTTCCACCGCTGCCCCGGGGCGCCCTGCCCGCCATCCCTATTGGGTTTGCCAAATATTGATACAAAAGAAGCGACTGGTTTATCCAGATAATGAAATCAATGACCTGTATAGTTCTCCAAGCCAAGATTTGTGCACCTTGACTTGCTCTTTTTCCGTCTGGCGGCGTTAAAAAGCCTCGCCATAGCTTAGGCTATGTCTACGTTCAGCCGAAAAAATAGCAGCGTCCATTTTTCACTCACCCTGACTTGGAGAACTATAAATCGCCCAACTACTCTTTCTTTTCAACCGCTCGCTAAGCGCGGCGGTACGCCCAAAGACCTCTTTGTGCGCATATTTAAATTTTTGCCCTTACCTCTTCCTCGAACAAGACAAATAACTCCTCAAGGATTTCAACATCGGGATAGTGCGCAAATAAGCTGATCAGGTTTAGTACGGTTTCTCCCTTCCATGCCCAATGTTCCCCGCTGCACACTTTCAAGTACCCTTGCAGGTTAGCCTTGGTCAGGTCGTTTTTTACTTCCTGGTGCAATGTTTTTATGAATGTTTCTAAGTTGGGCGCCTGCGCAACCCAATCGGTCATCGCCATCCAAAGCGCATTGACTTTGGGGTATAAGGCGTCGGTTTTATCGAGGCTGTGGCGTAACTCGCGGATGGTTTCATAAGTTAGCATACTGCTTAGCTTTTTACTTTTTGTCCTTTCATATATTTCCTTAGGAATGCGGGCTTCACAAAATAGCTTTTCGTCGGGCTATTCCCTTCCGGGACAACATCATCCTCCCTTCAGCAGGCTGCCCCGGGCCAGGGATAATAGGGAGCTCCTGCGACCGGATAGCCCGGCGCCGCCCGTGGTGATACAGCAAGTAGATGTTATGCGGCGGGCCCCCGCATGAGTGAGCGGTGAGCAGTGAGCAGCGCCCCACGCCTAAGCGGAGCCCTAAACCCCTAAACGCGCGCAGCGCCCCTAAACGCTTGCGCCAGCAAGCCCTAAACCCGCGCAGCGCCCCCACGCCTAAGCGGAGCCCTAAACCCCTAAACGCGCGCAGCGCCCCTAAACGCTTGCGCCAGCAAGCCCTAAACGCGCGCAGCGCCCCACGCCTAAGCGGAGCCCTAAACCCCTAAACGCGCGCAGCGCCCCTAAACGCTTGCGCCAGCAAGCCCTAAACCGCGGCGGCGCCGCCCTAAACGCGCAGCGCCCCCTACTCCAATTCCGTAATCTTCACCGGCGCCCCGGGCTTGATCTGTAGTATCCCCGTAGTGATGACGGTATCGCCGGGCAGAAGGCCTTCCGTGATTTGGATGCGGCTTTCCTGGCGGATGCCTGTGGTGACGGGTGTGGGCTCGGCGGCGCCATTTCGGTAGACGAAGACCTTGTTGCCATTGAGCTCGGGTACGATGGCCTCGGTGGGTACGAGGATGGCCTCGTCGAAGCGCTGGAGGTAGGCTTTTACGTTGGCGAAAGCGCCCGGCAGTATGCGGCCGTTGGGATTGGGGGCCCCGGCTTTGAGCCGGAAGGTGCGGGTGGCGGGGTCGATGGAGGGGTCTACGGCTTCTACGGTGGCTCGGTTTATGCCGGGTATGCCATCGACCTGAAACTCGACCTGGCTGCCGCGCCCCAGTTGGCGGCTGTATTTTTCGGGTACGGAGAAGTCAATTTTAATGGGATCGAGGTTGACGAGCTTTACGATGGCGGCGCCGGGGGCTAAGTAGCTACCCTCGCTGACGAGGCGCAGGCCGAGGCGGCCGTTGAAGGGGGCCCTGATGACCCGCTTTTCGAGCTGGGCGTCGAGGAGGGATAGCTCGGCCTTGGATTTTTCGTACTCGGCGGCGGCGATCTCGTACTCCTGAAGGCTCACGCCTTCTTTTTCGTAGAGCCCCCAGAGGCGCTCTGCGATTTTTTTATTGAGTTCGCTTTGCACCTGGAGGCGGTTGCGCTGTGCCTGGAGCTCGTCGTCGTCGAGGCGCACTAAGATATCGCCTTTTTTAACTACGTCGCCTTCCCGGAAGAGGATGGCTTTAATTTTGCCGGGTGTTTCGCTGCTTACCAGCACTTCGTCGGTAGCTGCGGTGGCGCCATTGACGCTGATGAAGTCGCTGAGTACGCCCGGCAGTACGCGCATAGCTTTTACGGGTATGGCCTGGCCGGGGCCGCCAGTACCGGGGCCTGCGGCTGGAGCGCCGGCATTGGCATCGGCGGCGGAATGGCCAAAAAAACCGGCCTGATAAGCCAGAAACAATGCACCGGCGACGATGGCCAGCAGCAGCGCGGTGAGTCTTACTTTTTTGATCGCCATAGATCCTCTTTATTTTATGCCTGCGGCCTGTGGGCGCGCAAGGCGTAAATGTAACAAACCAGGGCCGGGTTTTATCGAATGGGCGGGCGGGTTTATGGGTTTACCCCTCAAACAGGCTGATTTGAGCCCCCTCGGCCAACAGCCGAAAAGAGCGCCGATGGTGAACGCAGGCGCCATGGGCGGCAATGGCGGCGCGGTGAGCCTCGGTGGGGTAGCCCTTGTTGTGGTCCCAGCCGTAGTGGGGAAACCGCCGGTGGAGGGCCGCCATGTGGTCGTCGCGGGCGGTCTTGGCTAAAATGGAGGCTGCCGCTATGGACGCAAATTTGCCGTCGCCTTTGATGATACAATGGTGCGGAATGCTGCCGTAGGCCCGGAAACGGTTGCCGTCGATGAGCAGCAACTCGGGGCGCCGGGCGAGCTGGTCAAGCGCCCGGTGCATGGCCAAAAAAGAGGCTTGCAGGATGTTAATGCGGTCGATTTCGTCTACTTCCACATGGGCGACGGCCCAGGCTATGGCCAGCTCCTGCACGATGGCGCGGGCCTCGTAGCGTTGGGCTTCGGAGAGCTGCTTGGAGTCGTTGAGCAGAGGATGAGCAACGTCTTTGGGCAGTATGACGGCCGCCGCCGTAACCGGCCCGGCAAGGCAGCCGCGCCCGGCTTCGTCGCAACCCGCTTCTACCAATACCGCATCAAAATAAGCCTGAAGGGCTGCCATAAAAACACCGTTTGGACGCTAAGGTAGGAGTTTTGGCGGGTTTTAGCCGCCCGGAAAGCAATGCGTAAGGCAGGCGTCATTTTTTTTGGCATAATCCTTGGTCAGCTAACTTTTAGCAACCTTAATTTGTTTGCCCAAAATGAACTGCGGCCAATAATTTTAATGACGTTTGGCCGCCGTTCGCGTCAAAAGAAGGTCAATTCATTGAATTCACCGGATGGCGAGCAATTTTTTGTCTTTTCTTTAGGTTATCGTTTGACCATTTGGCGGGGCAGCCTGCCATTCAAATACGCAAATAATATGAAGCTACTACGTGGTCCGATTGTCTTTTCGATTTTTGCCGGCGTTATGCTGGCCGCTTTCTGGCCCCAAACCGACCCAAGCCAGAAAGAGATGGTGCTTATGCAAACAGTGCTCCGGGGCCTTGAGCGCTATCACTACAGCCCACAAACCATCGACGACGATTTCTCTCAAAAAGTCTTCGATCTCTACCTCCAGAATATCGACGGCGCCAAACGCCTCTTTACAAAAGCGGAGATCGACCGGCTCAACGCTTACCGCAATAAGCTCGACGATCAGGCATTGGCCGGCGACTTTACCTTCTTCAACCTCAGCCAGGAACTGCTTGACGCAGGCCTGAAAAAAACGCAGGGCTTCTACCGCGAAATCCTGGCCCAGCCCTTCGACTTCAATGCCAAAGAAGAGGTGGAACTCGACGGCGAAAAGCGCCAATGGGCGGCCAATGATGCCGAACTGCGCGACTACTGGCGCCGCTACCTCAAATACGAGGCCCTCACCCGCTATGTGGAAGCTACCCAGGAGCAGGAAAAATCGACCGACGCCAACGCGGAAAAAAAGACGCCCGAGCAGCTCGAAAATGACGCCCGCACCAAAGTGCTCGAAATGTTCGACCGCTGGTATGATCGCCTCTTCAAACTCAAGCGCGACGAGCGGCTCAGCCAGTACATCAATGCCGTAACCGGCATATACGACCCCCACACCAACTACTTCAAACCCATCGATAAGGAAAACTTCGACATCCGCTTCAGCGGTCGCCTCGAAGGCATCGGCGCCCGACTAATGACGGAGGGCGACTACACCAAAGTAAGTGAAGTAGTAGTGGGCGGCCCCGCCTGGAAAGGCAAAGAACTCGAAGAAAACGACGTGCTGCTGAAGGTGGCTCAGGGCGATGAAGAACCCGTAGACATCAAAGGTATGCTCATCGACGATGTGGTGCAGTTGGTGCGCGGCCCCAAAGGCACTGAAGTACGCCTTACCATCAAAAAAGGCGACGGCACCGTGAAGGTCATCTCCATCATCCGCGATGTGGTCATCTTCGACGAGCGCTTCGCTAAGTCGCTGATCCTTGACGGAGCCAATGATGGCGAGCGCATCGGTTACATTTCACTGCCCAGCTTTTATGCCGACTTTGAAAACCAGGACGGCCGCAACTGCGCCGAAGACGTAGCCGCTGAGTTAGAGAAACTCAAAACGGCCGGCGTTGACGGTATCATCCTCGACCTGCGCAACAACGGCGGCGGCAGCCTCCGCGATGTGGTTAAGATGTCGGGATATTTCATCGAGCGCGGCCCCATCGTGCAGGTTAAAGGACGCAATCAGGATGCCGAGGTGCTTTCGGATACCGACCCCCGCGTGCAATACGACGGCCCCGTAGTGGTGCTGGTAAATAACTACAGCGCCAGCGCCAGCGAAATTTTAGCAGCAGCCCTGCAAGACTATGGCCGGGCTGTGATTGTGGGCAGCAACTCTACCTTTGGCAAAGGCACGGTTCAGCGCTTCATCGACCTCGATCGGGTGGTGTCGCCAGCCTTTACCGATGTGCGCCCGCTGGGCGAGGTTAAACTCACCACTCAGAAATTTTACCGCATCAATGGCGGCTCCACGCAATTGCGTGGCGTGACACCCGATATCGTGCTGCCCGACAGCTACCACTACATCACCTCGGGCGAGAAGGAAGAAAACCACGCCCTGTCATGGACGGAAATCAAGCCCGTTTCTTACAACCAGAGCGTGCTGCGCCTCGATCACCTTACAGAGGTGAAGCGCCGCAGCCAGGAGCGCCAGCACAACAGCGCCATCTTCCAGCAGATCGACGCCAACGCCCGCCGATTTGAGCGCCAGAACGACTTCTCGAAGTATCCCGTTGCTCTTAACGAATACAAGGCCCTCCAAGCCGGTATTGAGGCTGAAGCCAAGCAGTTTGAAAATATGTTCGATGCCGTGGTCAACCCCGGCGTTTACAACCTGCCCGCAGACCTCGCCGCCTTTGAAGGCGACGAGTCGAAGAAGGCCCGTAACAAGGACTTCGTAGACACCACGGGCAAAGACGTGTACATCCGCGAGGCTATGATGATCATCCACGACATCATCGATCTGGAGCGACTGGCTTCGCGCAACTAAAGAATAAACTGGTTTAGCCGGGTAGGGGAACGCTCCGCATGTTGGCATTTTGTCGCATGCGGAGCGTTTTTTTTGTGGCTTTTGTTTACCTTGCCCGCCGAACAAGTCTATTATAGTTTGCGCTGGCAGGTTTTGTGCACAGACCGCTGGGTTATGCTTAGCCTCCGGGCGCAAAACCTGCTGACGCGCGGTATATAAAATGGGACAAATGCATACTCTACCCGCTGCCGACAGCGTCTACGCCGACTCCAAGCAACACTACGAAATTCTGGACGGCCTGCGGGGCGTAGCTGCCCTGATGGTGGTGTTGTTTCACATCCTGGAAATCTTTTCAGGGGGCAACCATCTCTTACAATACATTAACCACGGTTATCTGGCCGTCGATTTTTTCTTTGTCTTGTCCGGGTTTGTAGTAGGCTATGCTTATGACGACCGCTGGCAGCGCATGAGCCTGAAAGATTTTTTAAAACGGCGGCTCATCCGCCTGCACCCCATGATTGTCATGGGGATGGTAGTGGGCGCTGTGGGCTTTTATTTTGCAGTTTCGCCGGTACTGTTCCCCCCTATTGGCCAGACGCCTGTTTGGAAAATGCTGCTCGTAATGCTTGTCGGGTTTACCTTGCTGCCTGTGCCCCGCTCGCTCGACATAAGGGGCTGGACGGAAATGCACCCGCTCAACGGCCCTGCCTGGTCGTTGTTTTTTGAGTATATAACCAATATTTTGTACGCCCTTTGGGTAAGAAAATTTTCAACACGGGCTTTAGCCATCCTGGTGGGTATTGCCGGGGTTGCGCTGGCTCATTTGGCCATCACCAGCCCCCACGGCGATGTCATTGGCGGTTGGTCGCTGGAGCCCGCTCAGTTGCGCATTGGTTTTACCAGGCTTATGTATCCTTTTTTTGCAGGGCTGTTGCTATCCCGCGTAGCGCAGCCAGGGCGCATCCACAACGCCTTTTGGTGGTGTAGCCTTATCATCGTTGTCGCTTTTTCATTTCCTCGTGTGGGCGGCAGCGAGAACCTCTGGATGAATGGCATTTACGATGCCTCCATCATCATTATTGTTTTTCCGCTGGTGGTATACATGGGCGCCAGCGGAGTTATAAAACACCCGTTCACGCAGCGCGTATCCCGTTTTTTGGGCAATATTTCCTATCCGCTGTACATTACCCACTATCCGCTCATTTATATCTTTTCTGCCTGGGTAGTCAATCATCAGGCGTCTTTGGAGGCCGGCAATGTGGCGCCGGCTGCCGCTTTAGTGTTTTTTGGAAGTATTGCGTTGGCCTATGCCTGCCTTCGCTTGTACGATGTGCCGGTAAGGCGCTGGCTGACCAAGCGGTATTTATAAGCTCCCCGAGAACCAGAAACAACAAGGCCGCCCCCTTTGCAGGAGGCGGCCCGGCCACAGTCTTAAATTAATCAATTGACTAGTTACTCCCGCCTGCGCGGTTCTTCTCGTCTTCAAGCCCCGTTTGGCGGCGGCGGGCTTCTTTTACCTCCTGATTGCCGAAGTTGTAGGAGAAGCTGGTGCGCAACTGCCGGCTTTCCCAGCCGCCGCTGGCGTCCATGTATAGGTCGCCAAACTGGTTGACGCCCCGCCAGCGCTGGGTGATGAAGATGTCGGAGACCGACACTTTCAGTCGGCCGCGGCCTTTGAGTATTTTGGCGCTCAGGCCGGCGTCTACGCTCCACATCTCCTTAGAGGCGAAGTTGCCGCCCCAGATCGAGGGCGAATTGTAGAAGCCCGATACTTCAAAGGTCACGCCCTTGGGCAGGGTGAAGGTATGCTGCATATACGCCGCAAAAGTGGTGCGCTGGATATCTACAACCTTACCTTCCTCAAATTTGCCCTCGTTCTTGGTGTTGTACACCGTGGCGTTGGCAAATACATTCCACCACTCCGCTAAGGAGAAAGGCGCGCTGAGGTTGAGGCTCAGTACCCGCTGGGTGGCTACGTTGCGCTGCCCGATGAAGGCGCGGTTGCCCGACAGGGTATCGGTAATCTCTGCCATCAGGTCGTTGATGAAGCTGTAAGACAGGGTGGTGTTATAGCGGTAGTTGAAGGTGTGGGTCAGCTCGGCGCTATGGGTGTACTGCGGGCGCAGGAAGGGGTTGCCCTTCTGGAAAGTGAGCTCGTCGAGCTTAAATTCAAAAGGATTCAGGTTCTCGTAGCGAGGCCGGTCGATGCGGTAGCTGTAGCCCAGGCGGAAGCTGTTTTTGGGGTTCAGCATGTAGCTGATGCCGCCCGAAGGGAAGAGGTTGAGGTAGTCGCGCTCCACGCGGTCGTTGTCGGTAGCCTGCATACTGGTGAGCTCGCCCAGCGAGTGGGTATGCTCAAGGCGCAGGCCCGCCTGTACGCTCGTCTTTTCATTGAGCTGGCGCTGGTACTGCGCATAAAGGGCGTTCACATTTTCGGTATACTCAAACTGATTGCTGCGCATGGGGTCGAGAATGGGCGTCCCATCCACATAATTGTAGAAGTCGAAAACGTTGTCGGTGACCACATACGACACCTTGGCGCCCGTAGAGAGCTGGCCGCCCAACAACGGGCGCTCATGGTCGATCTTTAACGACATCAGGTCAATGTCGGTGGGGGCGTCGTTGCCAAAAATGCGGGTGTCCAGCACCGTCGTCTCAGTGGGGTCATAGTAGGTATTGGGCTGATAGGACACGCTGGTGTTGCGGAAGCGGGCGTAGTCGGCGTCAATGTTCAGAATTTTGCCGTCGCCGCCGTCAAAGCGATAGTTGACGTTGGCGTTGTAGTTCTCATCGGAGTTGGCAAACTCCGAGCGGGCTTTGAGTACCAGCAAGTTGGCGCCCGTCGTGTTGTTGCTGATGTAGGTAAGGCTGTTGCCCACACTTTCGTTGTCGCTGAGGAAGCCGCTCACCAACACCCCAAGCGTATGCTTGGGAGAAAGGAAAAAGTCGGCCCCGGCCCTGAAGTTGTGGTTGTTGTAGCCCCAGCGCTGACGGGCGTTTTGGTCAAAGTAAGTGTCGCTCTGGATGCGGATAAAATCCTGGAAGTTGTAGTTGTGCCCCTCGGCATGGCTGTACTTGCCAAAGACATTCACCTTTTTGTTGCGGTGATTGAGGCCTACCGAACCGTTGTAATTGGAGTGTATGCCCACATTGTAGCCCAGATCGAGGTTGCCGTTGGTGCCTAAGCTCCGGTTTTTCTTCATCCTGATGTTGATGATGCCGGCATTGCCCTCAGCCTCGTAGCGGGCGCTCGGGCTGGTGATGATCTCCACAGCCTCAATTTCGGAAGCCTGAATGTTGCGCAGAAAGTCGGCCAGGTCAGACATGCTCAGGGGCGAAGGCTTGCCGTCGATGTAGATGCGCACGCCGTTTTTACCCAGCAACATGATGTTGTCGTTGTTGTCGACTATTACGCCGGGGGCCTTGCGCAGCATCTCTAAGGCCGTATTGCCCGTAGCGTTCACAGCCGCGTCTACGTTGAAGACCGTCATGTCGGGCCGCACCTCCACTATGGGCTTGCGGGCCGTAACGGTTACCTGCGCCAACTCGGCGGGCGCCTGGCTTAGGGTTACGAGCGGCCACTCCTTGTTTTCGCCCTCGGCCAGGGCAAAGGTAGCCGAGTAAAAAGTGGGCAGCCCCACATAGCTCACCTCTATCCAGTATTGGCCCGCAGGCAGGCCCAGCATGGCATAAGCCCCGGCCTCATTCGTGTACTCCGCCTTGATCATGGCCGAGTCGGCAGCCGCATGCAAAATAACGTTGGCAAATACAGCCGGCTGGCCGTTGGGTTCGTGAACCAAGCCGCGCAAACTCGCGGCATTTTGGGCGGATAGTGTAGCAGCCCATGCGCCGGCAAGCAGCGCCAAAGCAGTAAGGAAAGATTTCATGTCGGGTGATTTTCTATTAAACATAGCCTCCTGAGTCGATGATAAACTGACTCAAGCGACGAAACAAAAGTAGCCGGGGTTGCTTTAGGTCTGCCTTTTTTTTCGATTAATGCCCGTTTTTACCGACAAACAGCCCAAAATCACAAAAAAAGGACATCTAACGCCAATGCTTTGGCAAAGATAACTTATTTGTTTTTATTGTGCAAGTTTTTAACAAAAAATAATCAAATTGTTTTAATTTAGACTATTTTTGGGGCCCCGCCGCATATCGCCTACTCCTTTATCACCTTGCGCGGCGCCGGGTGTTCCGCTATTATGCGCTCGTTCACCCCGTGGAATATACGCTTCGCTATTCCGCGGGGCGCCTCACGCATACCGCTTCACCCCCTGGTCCGAACAAAAGGAGCCCGGGAACCCGGCCGATGAGGCAATCTCATAAGAAGAGGCCGTGAAGGGGCACTACCGCCGCGTAGTGAAGCAGGGTCTTGTCGAAATAGGGCAGTCTGTGGCCTTACGGCCTTTGACAGCCTCTTTGTAAAGCCGGTAATTTGATCAGGCATTGTACCCCCAACCGGGCTGTAAGGTTGACAATACCCGCAAAATGGCCTACCTTTACCACTGCTATCAAGCGTTGTACTAATTTTTATATTGCTTATGAGATTGTTCCTTCTTTTGTGCGCCTGGGCCGTAGCGGTATCGGCATCGGGCCAGAGCCGCCCGGAGCGGGCGGTAGTTGATGTAGCGCTGCCGGCCGGCCAATATTGGTATTCTGCGCCCATGCCTGTGCCGCTTCATGCGCCTGCGCCTTTCTTTGCTTATGCTGCCCGCTGGGAGGGCGCGCTGGCCCAGCCGCTGCGCGTGCGCTTCTCGGCCGACGGTCGCGACTGGACGCCCTGGCAACCCCTGGAGCGCGACGCCCACAATACCGAAGCCCAGGTGAGCGAGCTGGGTTTTGCAGAGCCGGAGATGGGGTATTATCAGCTCGTGGGGTCTGCGGCGACGGAAGTTAGCGTAGCGCTTCATTTTTACAGTCCGGGCCATACCCCCGACCTCGCCGCAGGCGAGTCGGCGCCAACAGCGCCCGCGCCCGATGGAGAAAACACGCTGGCCTGCCCCTGCCCGATGCCCGCTGCCATTGGCCGCGACCAGTGGTGCCCTGGCGGCAACTGCCCGCCCAACCCCAGTCCCTCCACCACTCAGGTTACGCACCTCATCGTGCACCATTCGGCGGGGGTAAATACCTCCGGCGACTGGGCGGCGGTGGTGCGCTCTTACTGGGACTTCCACGTGAACACCAACGGCTGGGCCGACATTGGCTACAACTGGCTCATCGACCCCGATGGCAAGATGTATACCGGCCGGGGCGATAACATCCTGGGCGCCCACTTCTGCGGCCATAATGGCGGCACCATGGGCGTATGCGTGATGGGTAACTTTACCAGCATTACGCCTACAACACAGGCCATAGGCAAGCTCGTAGACTTGCTGGCCTGGAAAGCCTGCAACCGCAACATCGACCCCTTTGGCGAGGCCTTTCACAACTCTTCGGGCTTTGTGGTGCCCAATATCGGCGGCCATCGCGACGGCTGTGCTACGGCCTGCCCCGGCGACGCTTTTTATCCCATGCTGCCAGGGGTGCGCCAGCAAACGTTCAACCGCATTGTGGCGGGTTGCAGCGGCCTGGCAGGCCCCACTCAACTGAGCGCTACGCCCTTGACAGCCACCGACTACAACCTCAACTGGACGGATAATGCCGACAATGAAACGGGTTTTCTGCTGGAACGGGCCCTGGGCGCCGCCGCTTTTACCCCTTTGGCCAACCTGCCCGCCAATACCACCCTGTATGCCGAAACCGGCCTCGACCTGGGGGCCGTATACCGCTATCGGGTGCGCTCTTATGCCGGCCCCGACACTTCGGCCTACAGCAATGTGGTGCAGATAGGACCCCTGACTACCACCCGCGAGCTGTTGCCCGACCACTGGCTGCAACTGTCGCCCAACCCGGCCCAAAACCAGCTATGGCTGCAATGGAACGATGCCGAAGCCGCTGAATACGACATCCAAATATTAGATGCCGCCCAGCGGGTGTGGAAGCAGGACCAGACAGCCAAACCCGCTCTGCCCTGGCGACACAGCATAGAGGTGAGCGGGCTGCCCCCGGGCGTATACTGGCTGCGCCTGCGCACCGGCGGCCGTACCGGCCTGTGGCAGTGGGTAAAATCTTAGCTAAGATCATGATCCAGACCGATATCTGTATCGTAGGCGCCGGCCCTGCCGGCGCCTACGCCGCCCTGAAACTCAGTTACCTCGGTATCCCCAGCGTGCTGATCGACAAGGCGCAATTCCCGCGCGATAAGGTGTGCGGCGACGCCCTCAGCGGCAAAGTGCCCTTGCAACTCAACCGCATAGACCCGGCCCTGCTGGGGCGATTTCAGCAAAACTTTAAGCCAATAGACGTATGGGGCGTGCGCTTTTACCCGCCCAACAACCGCCTCATTGAGCTGCCCTTTCAGCCGGGCTATCAGCGCAAGCCCGACGAAGCGCCAGGGTATGTGAGCAAGCGCCTCGACTTCGACTACTTCCTGATTCAGGAGGTGCAGCGCTGCCAAAACATAGACCTGCGACTGGGCATGGCCATTACCCGATATGAAAAAACCGACTACGGCTGGCGGGCGAGCAGCGAAGACGGCAGCTTAGAAGTGGATTGCCGGCTGCTGCTGGTAGCCGACGGCGCGCACTCGGCCTTCAGCCGCAAAATAGCCGGCCTCGACCAGGATCCCCAGCACCACTGCGCCGCCGTGCGCGCCTACTATTCGGGGGTAACGGGCTTTCACGACCACAATTTTATTGAGCTGCATTTTTTGCCCGACCTCAACCCCGGCTACTTTTGGGTATTCCCCTTGCCCAACGGGTTGGCCAATGTGGGCTTGGGTGTGCGCAGCGACATCATCTCGAAAGAGCGGCTGAACCTGCGGGAACTGCTGCCCCAAATGATTGAAAAACACCCCCAACTGCGCGAGCGCTTTGCCAATGCCCGCTTAGAGGGCAAAATTATGGGCTATGGCCTGCCGCTGGGGTCGAAAGACCGGGTGCTTTCCGGGGATAATTATCTATTGCTGGGCGATGCGGGTCACCTCATCGATCCGCTGACGGGCGAAGGGATAGGCAATGCTTTTTACAGCGGGATGATAGCGGCTGAACTGGCGCAGAATGCCATAGCCGACGGCCGCTTCGACGCCGAATACCTGCGCGCCTACGATGTGCGCATCGAGCGGGTGCTGCGCTCGGAGATGCGCCTGAGCTATAAATTGCAGCGACTGCTGGAGCATCGGCTCATCACCAACCTGCTTACGGGCTTCATCGCCGACCATCCGCGCATAGTGGAATTATTTTGCCGGATGTATACCGATTTTGACCTGCGCCTGCAATTGGTTAATCCCGTTTTTTGGGTCAAGGCCTGGCTGAACCGCCGCCGTTGGCAAGATGCCTGACATTTTGGGGCTTGGCGCTAATTTTAAGCATTTATTAACACCCGGATATGTAACAAATAAATGAGTTTCCAGTTATAATAATGGCTTAAGTTTCATAAACTAGTGAGTGTAAAGTGAGCCCCGCACGGCAGTTGGCTGGTGCGGGGTTTTTTTATGCCCTGTTGGCCGGGGCAGCGGTGGAAGTTTACCCGGAAGAGCGCAGCGAAGACGTGGCGGTATGGCCGGCCCCCAAAGGACGGCCATGAGAGGTTTACCCCTACGGTTGGGACACATCTCAAAAGTGCCTATATTTGGGTTATCAAGAAGAAGACAGATGCAAGCACACTGCTATCCAGAAGGTTACAGCATAGGTCTGTACCAACCAATAATATCAAGGTTAGA
>Ga0209573_1000872_pt1 | contig 53263 bp, 37 predicted proteins | sample TNRBio252014_DNA_FD_185870 | JGI IMG/M metagenome (GOLD analysis project Ga0209573, IMG submission 185870) | Wastewater treatment Type I Accumulibacter community from EBPR Bioreactor in Madison, WI, USA - TNR Reactor_6/25/2014_ DNA (SPAdes)... | ecosystem: Engineered > Bioreactor > EBPR >... | reverse complement strand
GGCATTCATTCTTTCGATACGCGCAAAGCCATCATCGCCTTTTAGGTATCTGGGTTCCGAGTTTTGGTATAGCACAATTTCACCATCGGGCATTCTTTCCACTTTCATTCGCATAATGCACTCTCTGTCGCGCAGTGGCCATGGCACGCCAAAAACCAAGCGAACGATAAATTCATTGTCATTGATATTTGCCAGGCGCTTTGCCGATTTGCAACGCGGCATCCATTGCATAAAACTTTCTACATCGGTAAGCATTTTTATAACTTCCTCTGGCGTGTGGTTTACCACCATTTCGGCACGGGTATCTTTTAGCTTGCTCCAGCTGCTTTTTTTGGTAAAAATCTTAATACCTTTTTTTTCTTGTGCCAGCAACCATTCGCTTTTAGCTTGTTGCTTTATGGCAAAACTGCAGGTTGCGATTAACAATAAAAAGATGGATGAAAACAGCTTCACTGAAAATTGATTTATTAGTTACAACGAATAAGTTGAAAATTGGTTTATCCAAAACTACACCGCAAAACTTTCGCCACAGGCGCAGGTGCGCGAAGCGTTAGGGTTGCTGAAATGAAAACCCTTGCCATTTAACCCATCGGTAAACTCTAAAGTAGTGTTGCACACATATAGAAAACTGCGCAGGTCGGTAACCAATTTCACGCCTTTATCTTCAAAAATTTGATCGTCAGATTTTATTTCATTATCAAAATCCATGTTGTATGAAAGCCCGGAGCAGCCACCGCCTTTTACGGTTACACGCACAAAAGAATCGGCAGGTTTATTTTCCTGAACAATGATGGTTTTAATTTTTTCGCTTGCAGCATCCGATACAAAAAGCATACTTCTGTTTTTTTGAGATGGCAAATTTAAACCAAACAACTTATTCAAATCACAAATTATACTTTTGTGGCATGATGAAAATTGAACACATCGGCATAGCTGTAAAAGATATAGAAGCAGCAAACTCTGTTTATGCCAAATTGCTCGGAAAGCCGCACTACAAAACAGAATTGGTAGAAAGTGAAGCCGTGGATACGTCATTTTTTCAAATTGGCGAAAGCAAAATCGAGCTACTTTCGGCTACTTCTGAGCAAAGTGCGATTCACAAATTTTTAGAGAAGAAAGGTGAGGGAATTCACCACATCGCTTTCGCTGTGGATGATATTTATGCCGAAGTGGAGCGGTTGAAAGGCGAAGGTTTTCAGGCAATTAGTGAGCAGCCAAAGCAGGGAGCCGATAATAAATTGGTTTTCTTTTTTCATCCAAAATCTGCCAATGGTGTGTTGATAGAATTGTGTCAGGAAATTTGGTAGCACAACACTTTCGCGGCTTAGTACTTCAAGCAAATATTCTTGGCTTCGGTAAAAAAGCGCAGGGCTTCCCAGCCGCCCTCGCGCCCCACACCACTTTGTTTTACACCACCAAATGGTGTGCGCAAATCGCGCAGCAGCCAGCAGTTTACCCACACAATTCCGGCTTCTAAGCTTTCGGCCATTCGCTGCGAACGTGGCAAGTTGTTTGTCCACACCGAGGCCGATAAACCATAGGCAGTGCTATTTGCCATTTGCAAAACTTCTTCTTCACTTTCAAAAGGAGTGAGTGTGGTAACAGGTCCAAAAATTTCTTCCTGATTGGTGCGGCAGTCAAAAGCCAGACCTTCTATTACAGTTGGCTCGATGAAGTAGCCGTGTTTTACGCGGTCTGACCTTTGGTCAGACGGTTGTTCCCTTCCTCCACACAAAATTGTGCCACCTTCTTGTTTTGCCAACTCTATGTACGAAAGAATTTTCTGTTTGTGTTGAACAGAAACAATTGCACCCAGATTTGAACCGCTATCGTTCGGGTCGCCAACCTTTAGATTTTTCACCCGCTCAATAAATGCTGCTTTAAATTTTTCGTAAATTGTTTTTTCAATAAAAATGCGTGAGCCGCATAAGCAGATTTCTCCTTGATTGCTGAAGGACGCTGTAACAACTTGTTTTACCGTATTTTCAAAATCGCAATCGGCAAAAACAATGGTGGGGTTTTTGCCGCCCAATTCCAGCGATAGCTTTTTGAACATAGGTGCAGCAGTGGCAGCAATGCGTTTGCCGGTTTCGGTGCCGCCAGTAAATGAAATGGCTTTGATGTGCGGATGCTCCACAATGGCTTGCCCCACTTTATTACCCAAGCCGTGAACAATGTTTAACACTCCAGCAGGCAGCCCTGCTTCAATACACACTTCGGAAAGCAGGAAAGCTGTATATGGCGTAATCTCGCTTGGTTTTGCCACCACACAGTTTCCTGCTGCAAGTGCAGGAGCAATCTTCCATGTAAAAAGATACAATGGTAAATTCCAAGGCGAAATGCAACCAACCACGCCAATAGGATTGCGCAAAGTGTAATTGATGGCAACGCCCGGCATTTGGTGGCTTTCGGAAGCAAAATGCTGAATAGCCGAAGCATAAAATCTAAAGTTGGAAACAGCGCGGGGAATGTCCACTGCTTTAGCTAAGGCAAGTGGCTTGCCATTGTCTTTGCTTTCTGTCGCTACAAATTCATCCATGCGTTTTTCTATGCCATCTGCCACACGCAGTAAAATCATCATCCTGTTTTCCAGCGAAGTTTTGCTCCATGACTGAAAGGCATTTTTTGCGGCTTCAAAAGCAAGTGTTACATCTTGTTTGTCGCTATCTGGTATATGGGCATACACCGCGCCTGTGGCGGGTTCGTAGTTATCAAGATAAGTCCCTGACGCAGGATTTTCGAGTTTGCCGTTGATGTAGTTGAAAAGGCGAATCATAAATCAAACCTACACCAAATGCTTGTGATGGCAAATTTGAGATTGCTACACAAAATAATTTCTACTTTCACCCGTCAAGATTTTACAATTAAACATCACATTGAAATGAAAAACATTTTTCGACTTTTTGCAGCACTTATAATTGCCTCGTCTCTTTCTTCATGCAGCTACAACAGTTTGGTACAAGAGCGCGAAGCTGTAACCAAGCAATGGGCAAACGTAGAAACCGCTTATCAACGCAGGGCAGATTTAATACCTAACTTAGTAAGCACTGTAAAAGGCTATGCCGATTTTGAGCAAAAAACATTGACTGCTGTGGTAGAAGCGCGCGCAAAGGCCACCAGCGTACAGATAAATGCAGATGATTTAACCGAAGAAAACATTCAAAAATTTCAAGCTGCTCAAGGCGAGTTGAAAGGCGCACTTTCAAGATTGTTGGCAACGGTAGAAAGTTATCCTGATTTAAAAGCAAATCAAAACTTTTTGGAATTGCAGGCGCAGTTAGAAGGAACCGAAAACAGAATTAGTGTTGAGCGCAATAAATTCAACGAAGTGGCAGGAGTGTATAATACACATACGCAAACTTTTCCGGCTTTGATTACTGCAAAGATGTTTGGTTTTCAACCGAAACCATATTTCAATGCCGAAGCAGGAACCGAGAAAGCCCCAGAGGTGAAGTTTTAATAATTCATTTCCAACTACTTGTAACTTAAATTAAGTGGGCTTTTTTTCTAAAAATCCAATTAGCCAAGAGCAAGCAACAATAATTGTTGATGCTATACGCCAGGCCGAACAAAACACCAGCGGTGAAGTGCGTGTTCATGCGGAGTTTCGCTGCAAGGGCGATGCTGTGAAACGGGCGGTTGAAATTTTTGAAAAATTAGACATGCACAAAACCTCGCAGCGCAATGGAGTGCTGATTTACATTGCTGTTACCGATCACGTTTTTGCCATAATTGGCGATGAGGGAATCAACAACAAAGTGTCGGAAAATTTTTGGAACGATGTAAAAGATGAAATGACTATTCGTTTTCAAAACAAGCAATTGATAGAGGGTATTGTTTATGGTGTATTGCAAGCAGGAGAAAAGCTGAAAGCATTTTTTCCATATCAGCAAGATGACAAAAATGAACTGAACGATGAAGTTAGTTTTGGATAAAATTTTGCAACAGTTCAACACAAAAAAGTGTCTTGTGCTTGCCATGAGCCTGGCATTGGTTGTAAATGTTTTCGCTCAATTTCCCGAAAAACCTTCACCTCCAAAACTGGTAAATGATTTTGCAAATTTCTTATCTGCCGAGGAGCGCCAACAACTCGAAAATAAACTTGTAGCTTATGATGATTCTACTTCTAATCAAATAGCAATTGTTACCATAAGCGATTTAGGTGCTTACGATGAAAGTCAATATGCATTTGAGTTAGCCGAAAAATGGGGCATTGGCAGAAAGCATAAAAACAACGGCATTCTCATCCTTGCATCAAAAGAACAACGCGCAGTTTTTATAGCTACGGGTTATGGTTTAGAAGATGTGTTGCCCGATGCAATTTGCAAGCGAATAGTTGAACGCATCATTATCCCCAATTTTAAGAGTGGTGATTTTTATGCAGGATTTGATGAAGCCACTAATGAAATTATTGCGCGAAGCACAGGCAAATTTGTAAACGAAAAGCCGCAACAGGAACAAAAGAGAATTCCAACTTGGGTGATGGTGATACTACTCATTTTGTTTATTCTAATTGTTAGTGGAGGAGCCTCATCGGGCGGCAGAGGAGGCAACACAATTTCGCGAAGAGGAGCCGGCCCAATACTTTGGGGTGGCGGAGGTTTTGGCGGAGGAAGCAGTAGCAGTGGCGGAGGTTTTGGCGGTTTTGGTGGTGGCAGTTTTGGTGGTGGTGGTGCTGGCGGCAGGTGGTAAAAACAACTTTTAAGTTCAGTTTGCTTTTTGAATCCTCAGCGATTTTTTTGTAGGAATAAACTTCAGCGATTCGGTTTTTTTGAAAAGGTGAGATACTAAAATTTTAGGTTTCGCGTTTCTGTTGTAAAGGCATCTTGCCGAACGATTTGTTCATTTAAACACTTCTGCAATGGAAACGACTAAGCAATTATTAACTCTTTCATTTCTATTGCTATGTTATGTTGGGCTGCAAGCTCAAAGCACAAACGTAGAAAAGGCTAAACCAGAAAAGGAAGCACTGCGCTATCAAGGCGGAAATTTTTCATTAGGGCTGCGCAATACCATCAGTAGTTTTTCTCATGGCAATCCGAAAGGGGTGGGCATTGGTGTTGGCGGCCATGCGCGGTTGCAATTGCTCGATAGGCTGAATACCGAATGGTATGCCGATTTTATTTCAAACGATATTCAAGGTAAAGCACATCGCACAGATATTCATGTGGGATGGAGTGTTATGTTTTATGTATTGAACCCCAAAAAATTTACACGAAAATTTACACCGTTTGTAGTTGCAGGACATTGTTTTGATCAGTCTATTATGAAGATAAATGGTAGAAATGGCGCTAAAGCATCGCGCTTTAGTTCGGCCGTACAAGCAGGCATAGGGTGCAGCTATAATATCACTCCCCGTTTCGATATTTCACTCACTACACAATACATGTTTCATCTGGGAGAAGAACTGGATGCACACGAAAATTCCGAAGGTGTGATGACCATTCACACGCATAAACACGCGGGCTGGGAAGGACATTTACTTATTAGTTTAAGTGCAAACTACAAAATCGTAAAACTATGGAAACGCAAAACTTAGTAACTGGAAAAGTAAGGGTGTGTTTAGTGCTGCTGTTTGTGTCTACGGCATTACTACCACAATGTTTATTGGCGCAAAAAATTTGGGAAACACGTAAAGGATGCTTGCGTGCACAGGGCAACCTTGCACCCGGCTATTTGTTTTCGCAAAAGTTTCTTGCTGCGTATGTAACGGGCGAGGCCGAAGTGTTTGTTGATGATCGCACAGCGCTAAGCGGAGCGGTTTGGGTTTCGTTTGTTACCAATCGAAAAGATGTAGTTGGTGTTACTGCTAATCATACCTTGTTCACGGGTATCAATTATCATTTTTTAAAACCAGGCAGATTTGACCCCTTTATTGGTCTTTCGCCAGGCATAGGTTTGGCGAAAGCAGCCTTTTATGATGAAGAGAACGTTTTGAAACGCAGCAGGTTTGCTCCAATTCCTCTGATTGGAGCATCAGCTGGGTGTAATTATTATGTGGGGTGGTTCTTTCATTTTTTTGTAAAAGTGCAAGGTGTAGCAGGGCAAGTGTTTGGCGACTTGCCAAAGCCGGTGCGTGTAGATGAACTGAAAATTACTGCTGGTCTTGGATGGAACATCCGAGCGTGGAAACCCAAAAAGAGAGATGTATGGAAAGGGCAGAGTGCCGAGAACTGAAGATGTTGAGTGTTTTTTCTTGTGATGCCTCAAGCGCCATTTTTGTCATTTTTTGCGGAGAGATATTTTTGCAGTTGTGGTGATGATATGATTTTGATGAGTGCCTGTTGTTGCTTCTTTGCTGATGATATTTTGGGAACTGCGTAAGAAAACATTGTATAATTGTGTTGCAATGAAGTTCGATGAGAAAATTGTTCGAATATGTTTAGTTAACCCTCCAGTAATTGGAGTTATGGAGCCATGGTACGACACACCTGATTTTGGACGTACAGGGTTGGCATATTTGGCGGGTTATTTGCGCCACTTTACATCTGTTGAAATAAAGATTATTGACGCTAAATTCGAGCGCTTAGATTTTGCACAAACTATTAAACGGATCATTGATTTTAATCCTGATATTGTTGGATTTACAGCATTCACCAATGAAATAAAACCAGCCGCATATACTGCTACAAAAATTAAGCAAGCACTATCTTCTTGTATAACAGTTATTGGGGGTGTGCATGTAACTGCAATACCAAAGGAAACCTTGATGGAGTTTTTCGCGTTTGATATTGGAGTGATTGGAGAAGGAGAGCAAACGCTATTAGAACTTTGCAATGCTGTAGCGATTGGCGGTTCATACAGAGATATAGCCGGAGTCATTTATCGAGAGGAGGGGAGGTTGGTTATCACTCCACCACGTGCAAGAATTGCAGATCAAGATAGTATTCCTTTTCCTGCTTGGGATTTATTGCCTCCTGCAAAAACATATTACATTCAAAGTGAGCGAGGTTGTCCATTCAGTTGTATATTCTGCATGAACCCAAATGGTAAAGTTGCAAGAAAGCGAAGTGTATCAAATGTGATCGATGAGATAAATTTGCTCATAAGCACTTTCAAACCGAACCGAATAAGTTTTGGTGATGAGTTGTTTAGTGTAGATATGGAAAGGGCAAAAAATCTCATTGATGCTATCAAGGTTAATAAGATTGGCGAAAAAGTAAAGTGGGATGTACAAACTCATGTTCATTATGTAGATTATGAAATGTTTCTCCAGTTCAAAGCTGCAAACGTTGATAGAGTAGAATTGGGAATTGAAACAGGAGATGCCGAATCGCTTCGAAAAATGGGTAAAGGCACAAACCTTGGTAAAATTTTTGCAGCCATAGAAGCAGGTAAAAAGGCAGGGGTAAATATTGGCACCTTTTTCCTTTTAGGGCAGCCCAACGAAACACTTAAAAGCCTTCAAAGTACAGTTGATTTAGCTGTAAAACTAAACCCTACCTTGCCAATGTTTGGATTGATGACGCCCTATCCGGGCACCGAAGTTGCCAAGATGGCCGCTAAAGGAGAAGCCGGGTACAAACTTTTGACAACCAATTGGGATGAATACAATAAACAAATTGGAGGCGCAATGGAATTTGCAAACTTAACTCGTAGGCAAATAGAGTGGTTTCAAGTAAAGGCGTATTTAAAAGTATATTTGTTGAATTATCGTTTTGCTGAATTGATTAGGTTCGTTTGGGATTATCGCAAAGCAGCCTTCGAGGTTTTCAAAAAAATTCTTTTCAAAAGAAATTCTTTGACACATAGTTTAAACCAGAAACCTAAGGATTATGAGGAAATGATTTATAACAACTATACCACAGAAAAAGAGACCCTTATAAGTGCACGAGATGAATGGAACGATTATCAGAGTAATGAGGCAAAAAGACTTAAAACTTTAAAATTGACAACAACAAGTAAGTATTAGTTATGAATATTGAAAAAGTACTTGTTCTGAATCTGCCAAATGATGAACAAATAACGCGCAGATATATGTGCAGTTATGTTTCGCCCGAAAGTTTGATGCCTCCCTTAGAGTTAATTTCTTGCGCTGCAGTGGCAAGGTCGTGGCACAATGCAGAAGTTAAACTCATAGACTCGATTGCTAATAAGAGCGATGTTGAACAAACCATCACAGCAATAAAAACGTTTGCTCCACAAGTAGTAATTTCGCTAACCGGCTTCGAGTGTTTCGAAGAAGATGCTATTGCTTTCAATCAAATAAAAACTGCATTTCCTGAAACTACTTTCGTTTTTTTTGGTCATTACGCCACACATTTTCCAGAACAAACGCTTCGTTACTCTAAAGCAGATTATGTAATTCTTGGTGAGCCGGAATTGGTGCTCCATGAACTGTTGATAGCTTTGAAAAATGGAACAGTCGAGAGTGTTGAAGGAGTTTCATATCTGCGCAATAGCGATTTTATAGTACAAGGTAATGCAGGAAGAATACGGGATCCAAATCAGTTGCCTCCTCCCGCTTACGATATTTTACCCTATGGGCAATATTATCACGAACCTCTCCTTGCCAAACCTTATGGAATGATACAAACCATGCGAGGCTGCCCCTATCAGTGTAATTATTGTGTTAAAAGCTATGGGTCAAAAATTTCGCAGTTATCGGTTGATAGAATTATTGATGAAATGAAGTCTTGGATTTTGCTACATAAGGTAAAGTCTATTCGATTTATTGACGACACATTTACCGTAAACAAACGTAGAACAATCGAATTGTGCCAAGCAATTATTCAAAATAACCTGAATATAGAATGGGCTTGTCTTAGCAGAACCGATAACTTAGATGAAGAGTTGTTGATGTGGATGAAAAAGTCGGGGTGTAAACGCATCTACTTTGGTATGGAAAGCGGAAGCCAGCGAATGTTAGATATATACAAGAAAAATGTAAAAGTTGAAGACGCAAGAAGGTCTTTGTTGTTATGCCGACAGATAGGAATAGAAACAGCTGCATTTTTTATGGCAGGGCATCCTGATGAAACAGAGCAAGATTTTATTGATACACTTGCGTTTGCAAAGTCAGCGAATCTAAATTATGCTTCTTTCAATCCGCTAACGCCCTATCCGGGCACAGGTCTTTTTGATGAGATAAACCACTTGATAGAGTTTAATATTTATCCATACAAGAATGAATGGGTAGATAAATCTATTTATGATAAATTCGATAAAGACAAGTTGCGCTTTTATCGTGGGTTTTATTTGCGCCCATCTTACTTTGGCAGCAATTTGGGTGTTATAAAGAACAATTTTCGGCAAATAGTTCAATTGGGTATAGATATGTTGCGATATATTTTTTGGGATAAACAATTTGTTATTTCAGGATTAAAAGGTATGAAAGATAAATGATTTTATGCAAATGCTTTGCTTGAGGGTTGTTGTGTGAAATAATTTGTCAAAGCCCACATTCAAAATACATTTGTTGTTACGAAAGTGAGATAAATCACCCTAATATAATTATTGATAGATGCACAAGAATAGAACAATAAATACCGCTTTAATCGGATATGGATATTGGGGTAAAAATCTATTACGCAACATATCTGAGAACCCATTAACTGGTGAGATTTTTTTGTTGGATACTAATATCGAAAAATTTGAAAAGGCTCAATCGTTATACAAAACCATTAAGGTAATTGATAGTATAGATGAGATTTGTCAAAATGCTTCGATTGAGTCTGTTGTGGTTGCTACTCCTACCGAAAAACATTTTGAACACACAAAGAAATTATTGTTGGCAGGGAAACACGTTTTGGTAGAAAAGCCAATTACTACATCAAGCACACAAGCAAAAGAGTTAATGGAAATTGCTGCCAGCAATAATCTCACGTTGATGGTAGATCACATTTTTCTTTATAATCCAGCAGTACTAAAACTTAGAGATCTAATTGCTGATAATATCAAGTTTGGTAATTTGACCTACATTGATTCCACTAGAGTGAATTTGGGAATTTATCAGCAAGATACTAATGTGCTTTGGGATTTAGCTTGCCATGATGTTTCAATAGTTAACTTTTTAACCAAGGAAAAACCCGATAAGGTTCGCGCTATTGGCAGGTTAAATTCTATTCATAACATTGAAGACATTGTTTATATTTTTCTTTTCTACAAGTCTGGGTTGATGGTTCAAATAAATTCATCGTGGGCAAGCCCCGTGAAGATGCGCAAAATGATTATTGGAGGTAACAAGCAAATGATTATTTATGACGATATTGAGCCTACTAATAAACTAGTGGTTTATGATTATGAAGTCAATACAGAAGTGCTGAACGACAAAAGTAAATTGACAGATTATAGGTTAGGTAACATTTCAATTCCCAAGTATTTACCCGAAGAAGCTTTAAAGAATGTTATTCAAGCATTTTATCATTCTATTATTACAGGCACCCCTCCGCTTGCTAATGGCAGTAACGCATTGGATGTAGTAACTATTTTGGAATGCGCGAATGAATCATTGATGAATAATGGCACACTAATTCAAATAAATTGAAATTCTCAATAATAGTATTCTGTTTTAATGAAGCAGAGAGTTTACCAACTGTTGTAAAAGCGGTTGATAATGTAATGTTGGCGATGCATTGTGAGTACGAAGTAATAATTGTTGATGATGGCAGTACAGATAATACGATTGAGATTGCTAAGAAAATACAAAACAGTAGCAGCAATGTTAGAGTTATAAGACATTCGGTAAATAAAGGAATTGGCCAGTCGTTAAAAACGGGGTATCTTGAATGTAATTTTGAATATGTGTGTGCAATACCAGGAGATGGGCAATTCGATGTGAATGAGTTGAAAATTGTAACTCCCTTTGGAATAGATACATTTTACTCATTCTACCGCCCGCAAACAAATTATAGCGCATACAGAGCATTTTTGTCGTGGTCTAATAGAATTTTCAATCAACATATATTGGGAATTTATCTCCGCGATGTAAATTGGGTAAAAGTTTATAGAAAGGACCATATTATCATGACCTTCCCTGAGCTCAATAGCTCTTTAATTGAAAGTGAAATATGTGCCAAGCTTTATAAATGCAACATTTTGCCAATAGAAATTCCGTCAAAATATCTAACGAGAGAATATGGTATTTCAAGAGGAGGAAGTTGGAAAACCTTAAAAAAAGCAATTGGGGAACTATTCCCTCTGTGGTGGTGTATTGCAAAATTTAAGCACCCACACTAATACAAAAAGCCCGTTCAATATTGAACGGGCTTTTTGTATTAAAAAAATCACAACATTTTAGCTTAAATGCTTGTTCAAGATATCAACCAAATGTGCTTTTGGTGCGGCACCAACGTGCTTATCAACTACCACGCCATTTTTGATAAACAAAATAGTAGGAATGCTGCGGATGCCGTATTTCATTGCGGTTTCCGGATTGCTGTCCACATCCACTTTGCCGATAACTGCGCGACCTTCATACTCTTTTGAAAGTTCTTCCACTATTGGACCTACTGCGCGGCAAGGGCCACACCACTCTGCCCAAAAGTCCACAATTGCTACTTTATCGCTTTTTAATACGGTTGTTTCGAAGTTGCTGTCTGTAAATTGTAAAGCCATGATATAAATTTTAGTTGTAAACGAACGAGGTTCAAATGTATTTTATTTACCGAACTACTCAAGAATCATGCCTCCCAAAATTGACATTTATTGTATGCTTTATTGTCATAAAATTTGACTTGTAGTCAGAAGTTTAGTTCAAAGCCAAGCATCTTTGGCAGCTACGAGACAAGATAATTTTATCATTTTCGCCTCCACAATTTTTATCATGCCATCAATTTCTATTAAAGGGACAAAAATGCCCGAATCTCCTATTCGTAAACTTGCTCCGTTTGCCGAAGCTGCAAAAAGAAAAGGGGTAAAAGTTTTTCATCTCAATATTGGGCAACCTGATATAGAAACTCCTAAACAATTCTGGGATACACTCAAAAATTTAGAGATGAAAGTATTGGCATATTGCCCGAGCGAAGGTTTTGCTAATTACCGCGAACAATTTTCAAAATACTACAATAGCATAGGAATAAATGTACAGCCCGAAAACTTTATGATTACCAACGGAGGTAGCGAGGCACTTTCATTTACAATGATGACTTGTATGGATGATGGCGATGAAATCATTATTCCGGAGCCGATGTATGCCAATTACATCAGTTTTGCTCAAGCCGGAAACATTGTTGTAAAACCCATTTCCACATCTATACAAAATGGTTTTGCCCTGCCCGAAATGGAATCGTTCGAGCAATTGATAAGTAACCGCACAAAGGCAATTCTCATTTGCAATCCCAATAATCCTACAGGTTATTTATACAGCAAAGATGAATTGGAAACATTGCGCAGTATTTGTTTGAAACACAATTTGTTTTTGATAGTAGATGAGGTGTACCGCGAGTTTGTGTACGAAGGCAAAACCCATTTTAGTGCGTTGAACCTTGAAGGTATGAAGGAGCATGTGGTAGTAATAGACTCTATAAGTAAAAGATTTTCGGCATGTGGTGCCAGAGTAGGCGCAATTGTTTCGCGCAATAGAAGTTTGATGGAAACTGCGTTGAAGTTTGGGCAAGCAAGATTAAGTCCGCCATCGCTTGGTCAATTGGCCGGTGCTGCATTGTTTGATTTGCCACAAAGCTACTACAGCGAAGTGGCGCAAGAGTATGCAGGCAGAAGAAACAAATTGATTGGACTGTTGTCGGAAATAGAAGGTGTTCAATGTCCGATGCCAGGCGGTGCATTTTATTGTGTAGTAGCTTTGCCTGTAGATGATGCCGATGATTTTTGCCGCTGGATGCTCAAAGAGTTTTCTTTCAATAACACAACAGTAATGATGGCACCGGCATCGGGTTTTTATTCCACTAAAAATGCCGGAAAGAATGAAGTGAGGATTGCCTACGTTTTAAACAAAGAAGATTTAGAAGCAGCAGTGCAATGCTTGGCAGAGGGGTTAAAGGTTTATGCAAAGCAAGAAGTAGCCGTTTAGCTATCTTACCATTCCCATTATTTGCATTCTGCGATAGTAGAATGCAGCGCGTTCGGTATTTCCTTTTTCGTTCCAAAGTTTGTAAAGCACTTCGGTTAGACCTTTGTCTTCTGCACGATTTGGGTACACTTTTTCAAAGTAATAAAGTGCACTGTCGGTTTCTTTTATGTGTAAAAAAGTTTTGCCGATGTTTATGATTGGGTCAGTGCTGGTGGGATGATAAAAAGCTGTTTGTCTGCCGGTTTCGATGGCATTTCTATACTCTTGTTTTTTGAAATAGCAATAGCTCAAGTTGTTGAATGCAGTAATGTTTAATGGATTATCAACTGTTACAAATTTGTAAGCAATAACTGCAGAGTCTAGTTTGTTTTCGGCTTCATAAACAATGCCCATTCTAAAAATAGCATCAGAAAACGAAGTGTCAATTTCAAAGGTTCTTTTATAGGCGGCTATAGCCTTGTCCCAATTGCCTAACTGCTCGTGCGTGCGTCCTAAATCGTAGGTTGCATTCATAAATTCAGGCCAAATTTCAGTGGCTCTTTGAAAATGAAAGACCGCCTCTTCCATCAGCTTTTTTTGTTCAAGTGGGTCGGTAGCATCTTGCGAGGTTCTGTTTAAATGAAAGGCTAAAAGATTGTGAGCTTGTGCCGAGTTTGGAACATGAACAATATCGTTTCGGAATAGCGTTAATCTATCTTTCCAATCATTATTTCTGGCAATTGTAAGCGAGGCGTAAATTACCAACAATCCAGCTATCACATATCTTGCATTTTTTGGAAGAGCCGATAAGCCAGATAGTTTTGATGACCAATCTATTTTTGCAAACCATATCAATATGCCAATCAACACCATTGCAAATCCAAGTGATGGTGTAAACAAATATCGGTCGGCCATCACACCAGGAATGGGAGCTACAAATGCCGAAAATGGCGCAATGCTGATTAGATAAAGTACTATTCCAAAGGCAATTATCATGTTTCTTTTAAATGACAATGCTGCGGCAATCAACAACAACAAATGCAAAATAATGGAAACAATAGCAGCAGTATTGCTAATGGAAGTAGGTTTTATTTCGGAGTATCCATAGTAAAATGAAAGAGGATAAGGAATGGCAACTAACTTTAAATATTTAAGCAATACTGTGGCAGAAGTGCCCATTTTTATATCTAAAGGATCTTTGTAAACATTCACAGGGAATTCAGCAAAAAGTACAGGCCGATAGGATTGTGTGGGGATGATGTTTACTTGTGTTTCCTGCGATACTTCTGTGGTTGTAGCTTTTTTTGTGGTATTTGAAGGAGGAGAAAGAAAGTAACTTACAGATAAAAAGATAAGCGAAGCATAAGCAAGATACTTGTTTCGAAATGTGGTGCTTATAAATGCGAAATTAACAGAGAAAATGAATGCAGCAGTAAACAATGGGTCTACAAGATAGAGAATAGGTTCGTTATTAGAGGCAAATTCATAGAAAGCATTAACAGTAATCAAAACTGTCGCTGCCAATGCTACATATCGTAGTTGAATCTTCTTAAATGATAAGAATGTAACTACGAGTATAAGTGGAATAAAGTTGCTCGAAAAAAAACAAGCGATAATCAATGCCGCAACCAAAGATATCAGAATCGGAGTAGTGAAATAACTGCGCCCAATGAAGACACTAATTAGCAATGTTATATAAAGTAAAATCAAACTAAAAAGAGAAGAGTCTAAATAGATTAGCACAAACTCAAGAGAGAATACCAATGAAACTAAAAACCAAAACCCTTTGCTGTTTTTAGATGCAAAAAGAGAAATGATGATTGGTATTAGAATCAATACAAACAATAATGACTGCGAGTTATAATAAGCTACAACAATTACATTGATAAGTATTAGCGTGCCTATTACAAAGAGATTGTTCTTAAACAAGTTCCAAAGTGCATGGTGATCGATGGTAATCTCATCGCTATCCTCCAATTGGCTGGCACCTTTAATGGTGAATAACGAGGCAATGTACTTACGCTTATGTATCAAGTAAGCTATCGCAAACAATGCACTGCTTGCGCTAACAAATTTTATTTGCATGGGTAAAAAAAACTGCTGAAACCAAAGCATTCCATTAGCACTTAGCACGAATGAAAGCAAAACTACCCTTAGATTTATGGTGCCATACACCAACCATATTGATAATGGAATGAGGAGCACCATCGGCACAACCGTAACTTTTGATCCCATTGCCAAATTGAACAACAGTAAGACCAATATTATCCGCCACCATTGACTGGTGGTTGCAAACTTTATTGCCTCTCGCCATGCTAAAAATGAAAACAACAATGCAAGAATTTCATCTCTGTTTTTGATACTTGCTACAACTTCGGTATGTGTGGGGTGCAATGCAAAAACCAAAATAATTGCAGCAATGATTGTTTGATTAACAGTGGAAAAAAGACGCTTTAATAAATCAAATGCTACATACACAAGCACGAGATATAGCAGCAGATTTATTAAGTGGCTTACAAAAGGACTTTGCCCTAAAAACTGATGCTCGATAGCAAAACTGATATGCACAACAGGGCGATATTCATAAGAGTAAATATCGCTTTGGAAATAAGGCGATTTCAGAATCTCGGGAATTGCCGATAAGCCTTTTGATGTAAGTGGATGATTGATAGTTACAATTTCATCATCCATATTGTAGCCATTGGTAAGCGAGTTGGCGTAGCAGATAAACACCACCGCCAATACCCAAAATATCACAGACTTCAGGTCAATGAAACTCTTGCTTGCAGTTGGTTTTTTTGTTATTGCTTTTGCTGCCATTCAGTTACTGTTAAGCAAAGAAGTGTTTTTTAAAACAATCCTCCCTGTTCTCCTTTTTTGCCAGCTTTGTTGCTAACGTTCCACTCAATAGTATCGCCTATTTTTATATCATCTTCGGGCTGTGGTTCGTCTTCGGGCGATACATCAGTTATCTTGCCGCTAACTACAAATTGTGTAAGGCGATTGCCCAAAGCTTTCCAGCCTTTCACATCCATAATGTCGTTCAAGGGTTGTTCAACTTCATGCTTTTCTTTGTCTTTTCCTTTTAGTATGTTGAATTTTACAACCGGATTTTGCTTTGCCGAAAACATAGCCAGCTTGCTGTCTTTGTGGTCGGTAATAACCGATGATTTTACTTTTTCTGTTTTCAGTTCAACATGAAAACGTTTTACATACCAGTTTTTGCTGCTGCCATCAAAATAAACACAGCAGTATATTTTTTCGGGGTTGAATTTTTCAACTAAGTAAATGTCGTTTGGTTCGTAGCGATTGGTGATTTCAAAATCCGTTAGTTCAATATTGCCGTCTTTGTGAGCAACCAATATTCTATCGCCAGTGTCGAATTCGCCTAAAAAATTTCCTTTTTCATCACTGTTTAGTCTGCCATATTCGGGGTCGAACCATATTTTCAATCCACCAATGCTGGATGCTCCTTTTTCTTTCAAATCTATTTTGCGCACCGGAAATTTTGTAAGAATATTTCCTTGTGCCTGCCTGCCTTTAATGTCAATTCCGCCAAAATCAAAATCGAATTCTTTGATGCGGGCAGAAGCATTGGGATGCAACTGAATACGCACTACTTCGCTTTCGCTGTTGGGGTTTACAGTGAAGTACAAAATTTTGCTGCCCGATGCACCTTGTGTTAAATCGTATTCGGTATTGCGCGTAATAGAGGTAACATTAAAGCGCTTTACAAAACTGCGTTTGCTGGCACCATCGTAATATGCCACGTTGTATGCAGTGCGGCTATCGCCTTTTTTCCAAACGGCAATGTGGATGATGTCTTTACCCACAAATTTTTTGTCTTCAATTTTAAAAACCATCATTTTACCGCTGCGCGTAAACGCAATAATGTCGTCAATATCCGAGCAGTCGCCCACAAACTCATCCTTCTTTAAACCCGAGCCGGCAAAGCCTTCTGCACGATTTACATACAGTTTGGTATTGTTGAATACCACAGCTTTTACTTCAATACTTTCAAATCCTTTCAGTTCGGTTTTGCGCTCGCGACCTTTGCCATATTTCTTTAGCAAGTTTTCAAAATAAGCAATTGAAAAGTCGGTGAGATGCTCCAAATCGTACGCTACCTGCGATAAACCTTCTTCAATTTTTTTGATTTCCTCATCGGCTTTAAACGAATCGTATTTTGATATGCGTTTGATTTTTATTTCGGTAAGGCTTATAATATCTTCTTGTGTTATTTCCCTGCGAAAAAGTTTTTTGTAGGGCTTCAAACCCTTGTCAATGCGGGCAATTACATCTTCAAATGTTTCTGCTTCTTCAATATCGCGATAGATTCTTTTTTCAATAAAAATCTTTTCAAGCGAAGCAAAGTGCCACGATTCGTTCAATGCAGCTTGCTTTATTTCCAATTCGCGCTTCAGCAAATCTTTAGTGGCTTCGGTAGATATGCGCAAAATCTCATCTACGGTGGTAAACAAGGGTTTGTTGCCTTGAATAACACAAGCATTGCCGCTGATGCTTACTTCGCAGTCGGTGAAAGCATACAAAGCATCAATGGTTTTGTCGGCATCTACACCTGTTTGTAGCTCTATGTTTATCTCAACATTTTTGGCAGTATTGTCGGTTACCTTTTTTATTTTGATTTTGCCTTTTTCGTTGGCCTTCAAAATACTTTCAATAAGCGAAGTAGTAGTGGTAGAAAAAGGTATTTCGGTGATGATGAGGTTCTTTTTATCAACCGATTCTATTTTGGCGCGCACTTTTACTTTGCCGCCTCTTGCGCCACCGTTATACTCGCTTACATCTACAAAGCCCGCAGTAGGAAAATCGGGGTAAAGTTTTACTTTTTTCCCTTTCAAAATATCTATTGAACCCTTACATAACTCAATAAAATTATGCGGCAGAATTTTGGTTGAAAGCCCTACGGCAATACCATCGGCACCTTGCGAAATTACCAAAGGAAATTTCATGGGCAGGTTCACGGGCTCGCGTTTGCGCCCGTCATAACTTAACTGCCATTCGGTAGTTTGGTCGTTAAATGCTACTTCTTTGGCAAATTTTGAAAGGCGAACCTCAATGTATCGCGGAGCAGCGGCAGAGTCGCCTGTGCGTATATCGCCCCAGTTTCCCTGAATGTCGAAAAGCAGCTCCTTTTGCCCCATGTTTACAAGAGCTTCGCCAATGCTGGCATCGCCATGCGGATGGTATTGCATGGTTTGCCCGATAACGTTGGCAACTTTGTTGAAGCGTCCGTCATCCATTTCATTTAACGCATGCAATATTCTGCGTTGCACGGGCTTTAAACCGTCTTCTATGGCAGGCACAGCGCGCTCCAAAATCACATAGCTCGCATAATCCAAAAACCAGTTTTTGAACATGCCGTCAATGTGCACAGCTTCATCTGCCTGCGGTTGATTTTCTAACTCGTCACTCATTTAATACGCACTTTTTCCGATGGCAAAGAATACACATAAGTTTTAGTGAAACCGATTTTGATTGCACAGTTTGTGTAAATCTTAACAATAGCGAACATGAGGGTGGACACCTAATGCAATGCAGAGGTTGCAAAATGAATTGCAAATTGCAATGTTGTTGTTGCAGTTAGAATCCTCCCTGCAAGAATGTTCGTCTGCGAGTAAGTTTCAAATCTTGCAATACGCTCGACTTTACTTTTAACTCTATAAGAAACTGCTGGTATTGAACCGGGTAGGCTGTCCAGTTAAAGCTAAGCTCCCAACAATGCAGGTTGCGAATAACTGTGAGGTTGGTAAGCGAAGGCAGCTTTTGTACAAAATCGAAGCCTGTGTTTAAGGCAAATTTCCAATTGGGTGTGAGGTTAAAATCGCCTTGTACGCGTAGGGCTTGAGTGGTAACAATCGTGTCGGGATTATCGAAAGTGCCACGCGAAATATCGAAGTTGTAGGCAAGGTTCAATGTCCATGGAATATTAAAATCATAATAGTCATCAGGGTTTAGCGATACATAGTCGCTCATCATGAGCGGAGGTGGCGGGGTGGCAGCTGTTCCCGATTTCGATTTGCCTTGAAAAGTAGCATTTAATGCAAAGTTTGCCGTGGCAAAGCGTAGTAATTGACCCGTTTTAGTATAATAAAATGTATTGATTTTTTGATTGTTAGAGTCTGTGGCATAGGGGTCTAAAGCAAAGCGGAAGTTCAAAGTAAGGTTGTTGAGAATGCGCGAATTGCCTTCAAAAATAAAAGGCTGTAATCGCAGCGAATCGGCAAGAAAATTATATCCGCCACTAATGTTGAATCTTTCTAAGATGCCGAGATACTGAGTGTTGGTGGCAGTATCTTTTTTAGAAAATGCTTTCACATCAAAGTTGTTATTCAAGGCAAAACTCAAAATACCAATTTGCCCTTGCCCCGGAATGCCATAAACACTTTGCACCATTTCGTAAGGCGAGTAGCGGGATGTAACGCCTTCCATGTTGGATGATTGTACGTCTTTATAATACTTCCATCGGCTGCCACCAAAATCGGGTCTATAATTAAAGGAAACGATAGGTGTAAAAATATGACGAATCGCTTTTATGTATTTTCCTTTAAAGTTAAAGATGCCTGTAATTTTAGTGCTTAAACTGCCGCTTACGCCAAAATCGCGCACACCGTAAAAGCCATAGCTTGTATCGCGCACCACCGAGCCGTTAAAGGTATCAACTCGGTTGGTGGCAGGGTTAAAAACATATACCGTATCGCTGTTCCACCGCCTATCTTCTTTTTGAAAATACCACCGTTCCTGATAATTAAATGATGGGTTGAAATTGAAATATTTAAAAAAGGTAATTGGCGCATCTACCGCAAAAGTTTGGTTGATGCCGTATTTCAAATCTTTGGTGATGGTTTGCTTGCGCAGAAAAAGAGAATCGTAGGTAGAAACAAAACTCTTTGCTTCAAAGCCATAAGTGAAGCCTATATTTTCGTACCATTTTGCTGCGCCTGTCGAAATCTTCGACTTAAATGGGTTGATGCGCGAAACATTCAGCCGAAACACAGGCAACGTGATGTTCATTCTTTTGGTTAAAAGATTTTGATCGTGGTTGAAGTTTAGAGAAAGCGAAAGTGGCTTGCCCGGAAACACCCGCGAGTAAGCAACTGCCGAAGTAAACTGTGTTTGCAACAGGCGCGAATCTGTTACCCTCGAATCGTTGTAAAAATTACTTGATTGAGCATTGATGTTGATGGAAAAATTGGAGTTTGGAATGCTCTTTGGATCTTGAGTGTGGCTCCAGTTAAACGCAAAAGAGTTGTTGGCTTTAGCTCCGGGCAGGTCGGCATCTTGAGGTTGTGTGCGATAGTAAGTAACGGCAAAAGAACCACTTGCCTTGTAGTTTACTTTATATTGCGAACCAACGCTAACGCCAAAAGTTCCATTAGTAAAAACATCGGCTGTAAACTTTAAATTAAAGTAATCATTTACCGCCCAAAAATATCCGCCTTCGCGCAAGAAAAAACCATACGCGGCATCATTGCCGGGCTTGGGTATTATCAAGCCCGATCGCTTACCTTGCTTTACCGGAAAAATTCCAAATGGAATAAACAGCGGTGTGGGCGCACCACCAACTACTAAATTTGCCGGGCCGGTAACCAATACTTTGCTGGGTACTACTTTTACTTTTTTTGCTTGAAAGTAATAATGCGGATGATCTAAATTGCAGGTAGTGTATTTGGCACGCAGGCTAAACCATTCATCAAACTCGTTGCGCTTTACAGCTTCGCTGTGTATAAAAGCTTCGCCTTCTTGGGTAACTACATCAAATATTTTGCCCCGTTTGGTTTTGAAGTTGTAGGCCATTCGCCCCGCACGATATTCTTTACCCGATTCTGTAAACACCGGTTTGCCCTCTATTTCGCCCGAAGAATCACTTTGCATGCCACCTGCCGAAAGTATAAAGGTTGTCCAATCAAACTCCACCGAATCAGCATTCATTTGCATGGCTTCATACTTCAAATCGGCTTTGTTGTATAAATACATTTTGCGTGTATCTAAATCATACACAATGGAATCTTCTGCCGAATAGGTGATGGGAGTTTTAATTTCACTTTCAGCAAATTTCATTGAAAGTGTATCAACCTTTTGTGCAAGCGAATCTATTTTTATTAACGAAGAATCTTTGGCAGTTGTGGTATCTGCTATTACTCCCACGCCAATTTTTCCGGCTCCTATACGTTCTTTGTTTTGAGCGTTCGCATTGGTTGAAAGCAATAAAATAGACATTGCCACACCAAAAGTGAGATACAAGCATTTTAGGTTTAAGCGATAAGTATATTTTTGAAGTCGCTTGATGAGAATTTGTTTTATGGAGCGGCAAAACTAAGAATTCAGTAAAACGTGCGGTATAGAGTTATATTATTCCGGCTGTTAATAGCGGTAAAATATAACACAAAATAGAACGGACTGTTAGAATAATGAAAATGAATCTTCGTTCCGTCATTCCAACACTAATTCAGAAATTTGGAATTTAAGCAACGATGCCGGAATGTTACAAAGGCAGCAATATATCACCTTTTACTTTGCAGCAATCGTCTCGCCTAAGCGGATGTTGCGTCAATATAAGCGAAACTTTATACCTTAGCTTGGCATGTGCATTCGCCACACAATGCAGGGGCATGAACGGCAGGCAGGTTTATTCAAATGCTTTTATGCTGCAAGGGCGGTATGCCGTTGATGTGTCAGCTTTCGCTCCGGGGAATTACCTTGTAAAAACCGTAAGCGAATCGCAAACAGAAATCTTTAAACTTTTTGTAAACAAAAAATAATGAAGTCATGCAAACGATTAACAAAATATTCTTGATTTTCCTGTTCCTTTTTATAGCTATCAATGCTCATGCCCAAAAATGGCTTTGGGCACATAGTGATGGCTATAATGATATCCCGCCTGAATATGGCTCTTATGTTTTAACAGGCAACAATGATGATATTTACTTACTAAATTATGAATCGTATACGTTTCCATCAAGTGCAGGTTTTCAAGTGGGATGGAAGCGCTTTATTAAGCAATGGACAAGGGGTGGACAGTTGATAAGTAGTTTCCAATTATATGATGGCTCAAGTGCTACCATAAAAGGTTTGAGTAAGAACAACAGAGGCAATTTCTTTTTATATGGCTCAGTAATTGGTAATGGGTTCAGCTTTGATAATGTACAAGTACCCGGTTCATCAGGAGGTTACATTGCCAAATTCAATAGTGATAACCGTTGTGAATGGGTAAAAACAGGACGAGCTAATGATGTTAAATCAGTTGCCTTCGATGATAAAAACAATATGTATGTAACTGGTGCGGTAACGAATAGTATTACGTCTATAGATACATTTAAGCTGCAAAACATGGGCAATAGTTCCTTGATGTATATCGCTAAATTAGATTCCAATGCCAACTGTCTTTGGGTAAAACAAAGTTTTGGAGGAAGAAACGAATTTAGCCAAGTGCTTAAATCTGGTGAGTACCTCTATGCAAGAGGATATATTGTTGATTCATGCACGGTTTTTGATAATAATGCTTATTGCCATAATGGCTCTTTTCTGATGCAATTGGATACATCTGGTAAAGTGCGGTGGTACAACACTTTGAAAAAAATAAGCGGCACAGGCGGATATGCCGGAATAGGAGCAGATAAAAGCAGTAACTGTTATGCCGCAGGAAATTTTAACGGCATTGTTAGTTTAGGTAGCGACACATTGTATAGAAAAATAGGTACATTGGTAAGCTTCCTTGCAAAATATAAACCAGATGGTATTATTGCATGGCATAGAGATATAACCAGTGATAGCGCGGTAACTATCACACACATTCATACTAATGATGCAGGTTATACTTACATAACCGGAAGGTTTGCGGGGACAACAATCTTCGGGAAAGATACCGTAACCGCAAAACCAGTATTTAATCTGTCAAGAACATTAGAATGTAATATGTTCATTGCCCGCTATGATGCTAACGGCAATTGTTTAGGCGTAAAGACAGTTTACAATGCTGTAGCCACGCACATCACTACCGATGATTCAGGCAACGCCATAGTAACAGGCAGCATTCGCCCGGGCACTACTTATTTTGATGCCATTCAGCGCACCTCTAATGGTGGTGATGATTATTTTGTGGCTAAACTGAGTGCCATCACCGGAGGCAATAGTTCTATAAAAACACCTGTGGTAGATAACAAATTGATGATATACGCCAATCCCAACCGCGGCAACTTTACTATTGATGTACCCAAAAGCATAGTAACCAATACTACTGCGCATTTACAGATATACAACACGGCAGGCAGCCTCATCAAAGATGAAACGGTGGATATAAGCGGCACAAAAATTAATGTAGATTTAGGCACAGTGCTCAAAGGGCTTTACACCGTATCGCTTTCGGGCAACACTTTCAAGACATTTACAGGTAAGGTAATGGTGGAATAACAGATTGTAAGAAATATAATAAAGCATATTTAAGCTTATTGTTAATTTGTGTTGCTACTATTTTCACTTATGCCCACAGCTGGCAATGGGCACATAGTGGGGGGACGGTATAAATGTTCTTCCCAATCAGGGGTTGGGAGTAGTTGTAGGCAACAATAACACCATTTATATTTTCCTTCGCAGCATAATGCCTTACAGGCACTCAGCGTCTCATAAAGAAAACGAAGGAAGTCCGGCTGCTGCTTTGGTCTTGCGCCTTTCTGGTTTTCTAAAAATAGACACTGCTACACCAATAGTGGAACATAAACCTTTCGGAATCTCCCGATAAGTATATTTTTGAAGTCGCTTGATGAGAATTTGTTTTATGGAGCGGCAAAACTAAGAATTCAGTAAAACGTGCGGTACATAGTTATATTATCCTTGTTGTTAATAGTGGTAAATCTGTCTGCTTTTGCACCACCAACTTTTGCCGTAAAAACAGTGGTGATTGATGCCGGGCACGGAGGTAAAGACCCTGGAGCAATTGGCCCCAACAAAACGCAGGAAAAAAACGTGGCACTGGCTGTGGCATTAGCTTTAGGCAAAAAAATAAATGATGTTTACCCCGATGTAAGAGTGCTTTATACTCGCAGCACCGATGTGTTTATTCCATTGGTGGATCGCGCCAATTTTGCAAACAAAAACAAGGCCGATTTATTTGTTTCTATTCACTGCAATGCTGCCGAAAACCGCTCGGTAAAAGGCAGTAGCACTTATGTGTTGGGTTTGCATAAATCGCAAGATAACTTAGATGTGGCTAAACGGGAAAATGCCGTAATAGAACTGGAGGATAACGTAGATAAAAATTACGATTTCAACCCAAACAGCCCCGAGGGGCACATCATTATGAGCATGAAACAAAATGCTTTTTTAGATCAAAGCATTGATATTGCCGCTCGTATCGAAACCGAGCTTACAGGGCGCAAGGAGGCAAGCGGAAGCCGAGGGGTAAAACAGGCTGGTTTTTTTGTTTTGTATAAAACTTCTATGCCTTCATTACTTGCCGAAATTGGCTTTATTTCAAATCCAACCGAAGAAATGTACTTGGCTGGCAAGGAAGGTCAAAACGAAATTGCCGAAGGTTTGTTTGATGCATTTTCGAGCTACAAAGCCCACATTGAAAGAGCTGGAAAGCCGCTCGCCAACACATCAAAAGATACTGCAAATTCGCAGACATCAGAAAACAACAGCATGCCCCAAAATACGGTATCTAAAAACGAAACTGAAAAAACTCAAGTGCAAAAAAATGCACCCGAAAAACAAGGTTCAATAAAAGAAAGCACTAAACCGATTGAGGTGAAGCCAGACACAAAACCTGTGGCAGCAAAAGAAACGCCAACCCCAAAAACGGAGCCTAAACAGGAACCTGCAAAAGTAGAGGTGGTAGTAAAAGAAACTCCAAAGCCTGCTGTGGTCGAAAAGAAAGCATCTGATGAGCCCAAAGTGGTATTTAAGTTACAACTATTTGCATCGTCTAAAGATTTAAAATGGTATCCTCAACTAACCGAAAAATTCGGAAAAATTGATGTAGAAACTTTGCCCAATGGAGTAAACAGGTTTATGACTGGCAATTTTACAAGCTATGAAGAAGCCGAAAAACTTAGACCCAAAGCAGTACAAAATGGCTACTCCGACGCATTTGTAATAGCGTACAGCAATGGTGCGCGATTAGATATTGCCGCCACCAAAGCATTTAAGAAATAACTCCATTTTTTTAGTTGATAGATGTGTCATGTTTCCTTTATCCTACACACTTATCCACACAAAAACACCCATGCTTAACAAATCAAAGTTGCATACAGCAATTAAACCACACACATTTGCCGCATTCAATCATTCAACATTATTTATTCAAAAAATGAAAAAATTATTGCTTTCCCTTTTAGTAATTCCGGCAACAATGTTCGTTTCGGCACAGTCAAAAGATGGTGCATCTGTAAACGACTTCCGCGATATTTATTGGGGTTCAAAATTAGACTCGGCTTACCGCGATGGCCAAAAATTGGAGTTTATTAAAGACCGCACTTTAAATGTAAAAAATGCTTTTGTGCTTAAAGGCGATGCTTTAAATATCGGCAACGTGCGCTTGAACAAACTTGCCTACATTTTTAATGACGATAATCGTTTTTATAAAGTCTTTGCCGAAGGCCCCAAAGAAGATTTCGAGCAAATGAAGTTTATCATGAAGTTCAAATTTGGCGAGCATGCCAACGAGCGCACGGTTGATGGCGTAACTATGTATCAATGGTTGGTGCGCGATGTAACTTTCACTTTAAAGCAGTACGAGTTTTTACGTTTCGATATTACAGTAGAAAGCAGTTGGCAAGATGCCGAAGCTTACAAAAAGAACACCAACGTAAAGGATTTTTAATTGCCTGTGTTTCTTCCAATAGCTAAAATGCCCAATGAATTGTCATTGGGCATTTTTTGTTTGGTTTAGCTTTGCATTCTTTGGGTGAACCTTACCTTGGCAACTCGCCAGTAAGCACCAATAATGCGAATATTCAACAAGGCAATTGCTGTTAAAGACACAATGCCGATGAACAAAATTTCTTTGTACAAATATTCCAACAGTGTTCTTTGCTCGCTATACGAAAGTGCGTTATGCGGCATTCCAAAATCAATCACATCAAACTCGTCATACAGTTGCAACAGCATTTCTACTCTGTTAAGTATGTAAACCCACAACACCCAATTGGCTGTAAACAACACAAACCGCACCCAATTGGGCTGTAAAAAACTGATAGAATTGAAAAAAATAAAGTAGCGCAAATAGGTAATGCCTACTGCAATAAACAGCCCATTTTCAATCAAGTAATTGTAGTCTATTTTTTCAATAATGGGCAACAATAACACATAGGCAACAGAGGCGGTTATTATCCAACCAATCAACTCTTGCAAAAGTGCCCAAAGAATAATATTCTGTTTCATAACAAATTTATGATGAGGCTGTTAATCAATCAAATGCGAATACTTTACACAGCAAACCGACTATTAACAGCCTAAAACGGGCGCAAATCAATAAACAAAATTGATAGCAGCGCAACGAATAAGACAGCAAACTCGTCTTTTGTGCAAAAAAATTGAGATAACCTTTTACTTTCGCGCACGCTGATTAAAAACATAGTATGATAAACAAGTCTTTACGCTACCTGAATGTGTTCTTTTTTGCAACGCTGATGTTGCTTTCTGTAAAAGACACTTTCGCCACCCACGTAATGGGGTCCAACATCACCTACTCTTGTGTTTCGCCAGGAAGGTACGATGTGTTTTTTACAATGTACAGAGATTGTAAAGGTGTAAATCCCGAAACATCAATCAACATTAACTATCGTTCAGCGCAATGCGGTATCAATAGTAATGTTACGCTAAGCAGAGTAGCAGGGCCAACCGAAATTCCTCTTTTCTCGAATTGCCCGGGCGTTACTTCAAGTTGCACCAGTTCCAGCGGCACACATGGTGTTCAAAGAATTGATTATAAAGGAACAATCAATATTCCGGCAGGCTGTGGAAACGATTGGATTTTAAGTTGGGATTTGTGTTGCAGAAATGCTTCTATAAACACACTCAGCAACCCTTCAAACCAAGGTACTTACATTGAAACTCGTTTAGATAACACCCTTTCTCCATGCAATAGTTCACCTCAGTTTTTAAATGACCCCGTTCCTTTTTATTGTGTAAACAGCGCAGTTAATTACAATCATGGTGTGGTAGATGCAAATGGAGATTCGTTAGTGTTTTCGTTCACCACTGCATATAATACACAAGGCACACCGGTTTCTTATGCTTCAGGGTTTAGTGCAGCCAATCCCATATCTACTGCAAGTGGATTTAATATTGATCCAGTAACCGGAGATATTACTTTTACGCCAACACAACAACAAACGGGCGTGTCGGCAGTAAAAGTTGATGAATACCGCAATGGGGTTTTGATTGGCTCGGTTACCCGCGATATGCAGTTTACTATTATTAACTGTAACAACAATTTGCCAACAGCAAGCGGTATTAACGGCACAACTTCTTTTTCCGATACTATTTGTGCAGGTGCGCAAATAAGCTTTAATGTAAATAGTGCCGATGTAGATGCGGCAAATACTGTTACCATTTCATGGAACAATGCAATTACAGGTGCAAGTTTCACATCAAGTGGCGGAAATCGCCCAACGGGTACTTTTACTTGGACTCCGCCAACAACCATCACACCCGGCACTTATAATTTTACAGTAAAGGTAGAAGATAACGCTTGTCCGCTCAAAGGCAGCAACATTTATAATTATTCGGTAGTTGTTCAGCCCAATCCTAATCCTCCGGTTGAAGCCGGACAAGACCAGTTGATTTGCCAAGGCGAATCGGCCACGCTTACGGCTACTACAAACGCCACAAATGGCGTTGCTTATACTTGGAGTGATGGTGTAAATACTTATCAGGGAGCAACTATCACTGTTTCGCCTGTTTCAACAACAGTTTATACAGTTTCTTTAGAATATACCGATGGATGTTCTTCGTCAGACAATTTGGTAGTAACCGTAAATGCAAAACCGGTTGTTACTATTTTCCCTGCCACGGCTACAATTTGTTCGGGGGGTTCTGTGTTGCTTACCGCAAGCAGTGTTTCGGCAGCCAATTTTACATGGTCGCCAGCGGGTGGGCTAAGTTGCACCAATTGCGCAAGCACAGTTGCTTCGCCCACTACAACTACAACTTACGAAGTGGTAGCAACCGATAATGCAGGCTGCACCAGCGACCCTACACCTATCACTGTTACATCCAACACTCCACCGCCAAGTGCAAGTTGCAATGTTATATATGTAACAACAGCAGGCACAGGTGATGGAACACAACTAAGCCCTACCAACTTGGGCGATGCAATCGGCAAAGCAAGATGCAACAACTCTTGGTTGAAACTGGCAGTGGGTGTGTATGCAACAGATACAGCTATCACAGGCATTTCAAGTTATACTACTATTGAAGGTGGCTACGACCCGAACACATGGACAAAATCGAGCCAGCCGGGCATTACTGAAATTTTCAGAGGAACTAATAATGTTGAAGGCTTACCAAATGCACCGCGTATTGTAGCTGTTTATCTTAACTCAGCAAGCTATGTTCGTTTTCAAGATATTACTATCAGAACAGCAGATGCACCACTTTCTACCGGAGCGGGCATTTCAACTTATGGTGTACATTTAACCAACTGCACCAACTATGATTTTGTAAGAACTCAAATCATAGCAGGTAACGCAGGTGCTGGTGCAAACGGTGCAAACGGCACAAATGGCACAAATGGCTTGGCAGGAAGTATGGCTAATTGCAGAAATGGAGGTGCCGCAGGTGCTGGTGCAAATGGAAATAACGGAGGTGCCGGGGGAGGTGGAGGCTCTTCAGGGGATAATGGTGTTGTTGGTCAAACTGCTCCAAATGCTGGAGGTGCCGGTGGTTCACGTGGTACCGATGCATTCTTTTGCGGCAGCAGCACTAATGGAGGTGCAGGAGGTAATGGAGCAAGCGGAACAAACGGGACAAACGGAACGAATGGAGGTGCATATACTTTCACATCAGGTTTCTTTGTGCCGGGTTCTGTAGGAACAAACGGTACCAGCGGTACGGATGGAAAAGGCGGAGGCGGAGGCGGAGGCGCAGGTGGTAGTATTGCGTCATCTGGTATTGGTGGAGGCGGAGGCGGAGGCGGAGGCGGAGGCGGAACAGCAGGAACTGGTGGTTTTGGCGGGGGCTCTTCTTTTGGTATCTATACCTATCTTAATGGTATAGGAGGCAATGCTACTCAAACAAATATTACCGTAGGAACTGGAGGAATAGGCGGAATAGGCGGAACTGCAGGAACTGGAGGAACTGGAGGAGCAGGAGCACTTGGAGCGGATGATGGAAGTTTCCCGATTGGAGGTTGTGGTTTCATTACTTTTTGTGATAACCTGACAGGAAGAGGAGGAAATGGAGGAAATGGAGGAAATGGAGGAAGTGGTGGAAGCGGTCAACCCGGCATTAGTGCCCGCGTTTATATAGATAATGGTTTGCCTTTGGCTTCAAATGACACTTTGTTCAATCTTGCTATTCAGGAAGTAATTAATGTATCGAACACAAGCTGTACTAATACACAGGTTACTTTTGGTCATCAGCAAAGTTTGCAGGGCAACTGGAGTTTTGGTGCAGATGCAACTCCGCCAACTGCAAGTGCTACACCAGCCAACACCAGTTACTCGCTTATTGGCAGAAAAAACATTTCATTTAATAACGACAACTACACAGGCTTTGTAAACATTGCAATTGATCAGGCAAGTTTCGTTCCAGATATTTTAACTTCGGCTACTCCATTTGGTGTTGATTCGTATTTTGTGTGTGCTGGGCAACCTACCAGCTTTCAGGCGGTAATTCCGGGTGCAACAAGCTACGATTGGGATTTTGGCGGTGCACTTACACCTTCTACCTATACTGGTCCTCAATATCAAACATTCAATGGATTGGTGTTTAACACAGCAGGCGAATACCAAGTTAGATTAAGAATTTTCTCGGACTGCTGCGGATATTCACCTTATAAAACGGTGTTCTTGCGCGTGGTTCCTCAACCTAATGTTGATGTTACCGGCCCGACAGTACTTTGCACAGGAACCGACATTACTTTAACAGCAACTGGTGCAGATGCATACAACTGGTCTCCGGCATTTGGTTTAAGTTCTACTACCGATAGTGTGGTGGTTGCTTCACCAACATCTACGGTTACTTACACAGTTATCGGCACAAGTGCCAACGGTCAGTGTACTTCGCGCGATAGCATTACCGTTACAGTTAGCGAAACACCTACTGTTACTTTCACTACCGTAAATGCAGATTGCGGCAACAATGGTTCAATAACTACCAATGTATTGCCACAAGGCACATATACCTACATGTGGGATGATAGCACTGCTTCGGTAACTGCTAATTTGAACAACATTTTAGCTGGTACATATACTGTAACTGTAACCTCACAGCCTTCGGGTTGCACAGTGGTGGGTTCGGCATTTGTGGCACCGGGCACCGGCTTAATTGCTTTTGTTGATAGCAGTAAAGGAACTTCATGCTATGCTGCTTGCGATGGCTTTGCAAGTGTGAGAGCCTTTAATGGTACTGCTCCGTTTACTTACCTTTGGAGCACGGGAAGCACTACCAACAGCGCATCAAATCTTTGTGCCGGAACTTATAGCGTAACAGTTACCGGAGCAGACCAATGTTTCTCTGTTGCCAATGTTACAATTGTTCAAAGCGATACTTTTATTGCAGAGATTAGAACAGTAGGAAACAACCTTTGTTCATATAGTGTAAATGGATACGCATGGGCAAATGGTGTGGGCGGTTTAGGTCCATTTGATTATGAGTGGTCAACTACTCCTGCTCAAGATTCGAGCTGGGCAATAAACCTTGCAACAGGAACTTATACAGTAACTATTACCGATAGAAACGGTTGTGTGGCAACAACTCAAGCGGTAATTGCTGCACCAGATTCTTTACAGCCAAACGCTGTGTTCGATAATGTTTCTTGTAACAATGCTATTGATGGTTCTATTCTTTTGCAGCCATTAGGTGGCACTCGTCCTTACACATATACTTGGAATCCTGTTTTGCCGGGCAACGATACTTTGAAAACCGGTTTAGTGCCCGGCACTTATTCTGTAACTATTCGCGATGCCAATCAATGCGAAACTACAGAATCTTATACGGTTACAAACCCCGATGCTTTAGTGGTAAATCCGGTAGCATCAAATGTAAAATGCAATCAACCAAATACTGGTTTTGTTGCTGCTGGCCCATCTGGCGGAACGCTTCCATACAGCTACCAGTGGTCGCCAACGGTTACTCAATCTGGCGATTCGGCTGTTAATTTAGCTCCTGGAAATTACTTCTTTACAGTTACCGATGCGCATGGCTGTCAAGCTACCGGCAACAGAACTATATCTGAGCCGCCATCAATAAATGTTTCGGCACTTGCTGGAACGCCAAATATCTGTTTTGGTAGAAACGATGGTACTTTAACATTCTCGGCTACCGGTGGCACACCACCGTTTGAATTTGTTGTAAGCAACGGTGTAGATTCATTTAGCAATGGTACTGGGCAGTTTATCAATTTGCCATTAGGTAATTACACAGCAAGAGTAAAAGACGCAGCTGGTTGCGACATTGTAGCGGGAACTTATACCATTGCTCCTGCAAAACCGGATGAGTTTACATTTGATGTAGATTCAACTTCTTGTTTTGGTCCTTTTGCCGATGGTAAAATTACTTTAGTGCCTACCAATGCTACCAATGCCCCTTATCAGTATTCGTTTAATGGTGGTGTTTATCAAGATTCATTAACCTTTGATAGTTTAGATAATGGTACTTACACTGTTGTAGTGCGCAATGCTAACTTCTGTGTTGATACATACACAGTTGATGTGCACGAACCATTACAAATTCAGGCAAGTATTGCTCCTTCTGTAGATACTATTTTCTTGAATTTAGGAGAAAGTGTTCAATTGGATGTAACTACCCAAAATGCTGATGTTCCTACTTACGAATGGATTCCAAGCACAGGGTTGAGTTGCGCAGATTGCCCATCGCCTAATGCAGCGCCTACCGTTCACACAAATTATTTAGTGCGCGTGCGCAATGCTGGCGGCAACAACGAGTGTTTTGCAGATGCTACACGTTTTATTTACGTTGCTATTAAAACTGTGATGCCGAATGTTTTCTCGCCAAATGGTGATGGTAAGAACGATCGCTTCTTCCCAGTTTCAAATTACGCACCAGAGGTTAAAGAATTCCGTATTTACAATCGTTGGGGGCAACTTGCACACGATATTCCTGAAGGTTGGGATGGCAGCTACAAAGGTACGCCACAGCCTGCCGGCAGTTACACTTACTTCATTATTTACAACGAAGAAGACGCTGCTCGCCCCGGAGAAAAAATTGAAAGAAGAAAACAAGGCTCATTAACCTTGCTTAGATAATATCTTGGTTTTGAAATTTCTAAGGCTGCTCTATTGAGCAGCCTTTTTTTTTGATGTTTTTTCGGGTTGCTGTGTGAAAGAAGTTTATTTTTTCATGGTTTGAAATTGGAAACCGTAGAGGCATTACGAGTTTCGGTAATGGCTCTACGGGATATTTAGAAGTATTACGAGTTCTCGTATTGCTTCATGCAGTTTGTTGAGGTGATTCCGAGTTTGTGGTGGTATAGTGGCAGTATTAGTTTTCTGCGGAAATTCATCCAATTATCTCCTTCTAGAGGGAGATTCAGAGGGAGAGAAATTTGAAAACTTGAATTTCAGAAGAAGTTAAATCACAAACACAGATTGCTTTAGAGGAAATGAATGCGTAGAAGTTGCTTATTCAACAAGCGTTACATCTATACAATAAACAACTGGCAGAGCTGCTGTTAGTTCTATCAGCGCCATACAAAGTAAGGGATTCAGGTAAGGTTTGAACAAGTAGGCAAATTCTGTAATGCTGTTGTAAAAGCAAAAAGGCTGCATTCATGCAGCCTTTTTAGGTGAGATAAACTTATCTTATTGCGTATCGGCAGGCAAAGGCACATCATCGCCTTTCGATTTCTTTTTCTTCTCTTTTTTAGGTTCGTCATCTATCAATGAAACTCCGTTTGGCTGACCTTTTAAGCCGCCTTTGTTAAATTCAAAAATTAAGGAGAATCGCAATGTGTTATCCAATGGGCTGCGATTGATAGAAGTTGGTATGAGGTAAGAAAAATTAAGACCAACAATAGAGTATTTTACAGTTAAACCCGCTGTGGCATACTGCCTGCCGCCTTTACTGCTTGGTTCATAAAAGTATCCGAAGCGCGCGCCAAACTGTTTGTTGTACATATACTCGGCACCCACGCCAAAGGTAAACTCGCGCATTTCTTCTCCAAACCCGCCCGGTGCATCGCCAAACGAAGTAAACATGCCGGATGCAACAGATTTTTCGCGGAAGTCGTAAACACCATTTGCATTTTTATCAACTGTATCGGGCGATGGAACCATCAATTTGTTTATATCGAAAGCAAAGCTAACAGTGTGTTTGGGGTCAATATTCAAACCATAATTAAAGCCGATGCCTAAGTTGGTTGGAATAAAATCTTTTACCTGACTGTTGGTATAAGAAACCTTGTTTCCGATGTTGGAAATATTCATACCCACAGCCACATCGTGGCTCATTTTTTGCCCGTCTTTTTTAAAGTTTTGTCTCCATGTCCAGTTTATGTCTCCGGCTCCTGCAATTGCCGGGCCAATTACATTGCCCATTCCATCGCTTTGGCCGCCAGCAAGATTTGAGTAAATAAAACGTAAACCCACACCCAACGAAAATGTTTTGGCCAACTTACGTGCATAAAACACATCCATTGCAAACTCATTTGGGCGGAACTGGCTTGTTTCTTGCCCTTGGTCGTTTGTGAATTGAATATTTCCTAATGAGAAATAACGAATAGAGCCACCTACTGCCTGCTCGCCTTTACCGCTTTTATCTTTAATTTTTCCATATCCGGTTAGTGTAGTTAGGTAAATGTCGTTTACCAAACTTCTCAACCACGGTGTAAAACACACGCCTACGCCAAAGTCTTTTTCGTTAAAAGCCATGTTGGAGGCATTCAAATAGGCTCCGTTAACATCGGGTGTGGTAGCAATACCAACATCGCCCATGCCGCCTACACGCGCATCGGCATTCACCCTCAGGAATGGCATGGCGGTAGTTACCGTATTGATTTTGATATTAGGTTGGGCAAATGCGTTAATTGAAAAAAACACACTTAGCGTCAAAACTGAGAATTGAAATTTATACATGGTGTAGAAGAAATTCGGTTGCAAAATAATTACTTTTAATAGAAACTCTTTTCAATTGAGGCAATGAAACGCACGTAGTGGTATTTTATTGTATAGCACGTGGTGCAAAATTGAGTTTTGAGGTGGGAGGTGAGGGTTGAGTGGAATAGAAAAACAAAATTTATTTCCAACCTCTCAACCCTCACCCAACAACGCTCAACTATTTAATTACCACCACTCTATCGCTCTTGCTGGCAATATTGCCATCTTCATCCTTTATGGTAACTTTATAGATATACACTCCGTGCATCACATTTCCGGCATCCCATTTCACTCCGGTTTCGCGAAAGCCCGATGGTGTGATGCTTTGTTCAATATCGTGCACCAAGCTTCCGTTCAATGAATAGACTTTTACACTCACATCCAATGGTCGGTCGGCTGCGTTATGTTCAAACGAAAAAGTAGCCGATTGCGAAACGGGATTCGGGTAACACAAAATTTTATCTAACACCAATTTTGGCGAAGTGCCAACAATGAATGTAACGGTGGCTTCGGCAGAGTTGTTTTGTGTATCCCACGCTTTTACAGTTAAGGTGTGTTCGCCATCTTCTAACTTGTAAAATGGATACATCACCTTTCCTTTGCGATAGTTGTTTAGCTCACTTTCAAAGTAATCGTTCAATACAATTGGTTTGGCAGAATTTTCGTCTAACACAGCAGTAAGTTCATGCCCCAATCCATTGCCAAGATTGATGCCATAATCATCTTCCAATAATGCCAACAAATTAGGGTCGGAATTGGTAATGCCACCATCGCGAAATCTTTCATCATTCATGAACAAAGTAACCTTGGGTCCTTCATCGTCAAACCCTACTGAATCTATGCTGCTGCCAACATTGATGTCGTGTTCAAATCCATGCGCATCAACATCTGCACGATTATCGGCATAATAGCTTATGCGCCCTTTGTTTATTTGGTAGTCAATATCTTTTGGTACAATAAAGCTAAAATTAAATTCACCGTTGGTTACGCTCGATTTGCCATTGAATAATGTATTGCGATAAATTTGAAAATCGCGTTTGGAGCTTGTGCCGGTGTTTTTTAAAGTGGTAAGAGTGGAAATTTTATCATATACAGTAGGGAAAACAACACCATTAAAATCTGTAGCTACTGTTCCATTCCAGTTGCGCACTTCGCCTTTTATAGTTACTTGCTGAAGTGCTTTTAGGGTGTCGTTGTTCATGCCTGCGGGGCTGCCGTTTACTTCGGTAGTTACAGCGTTCAACTGCGGGTAGTTCAATTTTAAAGCAGGGTCGCCAAGCAATAAAAACTTACGGTTATTAGCATCTTTATTGATGCTGTTTTTGGCGGCTCTTAATAACTCGCCCATTGTAGGAATGCGACCGTGGTAAGGTTCAAAAATATAGTTGAAAAGTGCTTCGTTAAGGTTTCTGTTTTGGCTTGAATATACCAAGCGCACAGTGGTAATTAAAGCTATGGCACCACCATGAGGATTGTTTATCAAAACCTCACCGGCTGTTTGCCCTCCACTTTTATCGAATTTGCTGAATTCGCAAGTGGCTGTAACAAAAAGCGGCAAAGTGGTTTTGTTTTTAAACTGTTGAATATCATTCATGTTGAATACCCGCTCGTGCGCCCAATTGTTTACGCCACCATGCCCAACGTAATTCATTATCAGCGAGCCTTTGTTCATGGCATTGATGATAGCAGTATTTACATCCGGGTATCGCGCACCTGCCGGTGTATTCACCATTTGGTATGCATCTAAATATATTTTATTGAAATTATAAACGGGGTACTTCTGTCTTGCCAATTCGGCAATTTCATCAGCATCTCTTAAATGGATGTTATAGTCTCCATCATCGGCAATAAAAGTTGAAGTATTGCGCCAATTGCCTAACGAAGCAGGCGATTTATAAGTAATTATTTTTTCTACAATGCCATTTGCTTCATCAATGGTAGAAACCGGCAAGCGACCCACGGCAGCATCCAACAAGTCGTTACTGCGCAATGTGGTTCCTCCTTTGCCATCTTCCAACAACACGAAATAGTCATCACTTACAAAAGTTACAGTTTCGGCCAATGATTCATGACTTTGAAAAGTAGGAATAAAGTTCGCATCTCCAGCACTCGTTCGGTTTACCATATCAAAGCTTCCATCGCCAAAAAGCAATAAATATTTTGGCGTTAAGTTAGTATCGCCCGCAGCCCTGTCAAACAACATTTTCATAAAATTGCGAATAGCAGAAACATCTTGTTTGCCGCTGCTGAATTCGTTGTAAATGACCTGTGGTGTTACCACAAAAGCATCTATATTTTGGTGTTGTTTATGGAACGCGGCAAGATTGTTTGCGGCATCTGTAAAGTCGGGATGTGTAACAATAATCATATCTGGCTCGCCAACCGCGTGGAGGTTTTGGTTGGCAACAGACGACACATACTCGGGTTCCGAAAAACTGCCATCAGTATTAAAAGCCACAAATTCTTTTAAAGTAGATGTAGAAGCATTGAAAGCAACATAACCAGATTGCACATTTGTTGATTGCAGTTTTGCATCAAAAGGGTTTGTTACATCCCATACTATTGCATTTCCGGCATCGCTGATTCGAAATTCTGAAATGCGCCCATTATCAATAGAAGCAACATTTCGAAAAACTAAATTGCTGCCACTCATTTTTAGTGCCCGCAAGCAATTTACTTCTACATAGTCAATCATTGCTTCGGCAGCATTATCAAAACTTGAATAGTTGTAGGTTAGTTTTATATCATCGTTTGTAGCAACAATATTCGTAGTAGTAGCTGCGTAGTTTGCCGCAGAGCCATAGCTGCCACCGCCTACACCCGAAAAACTATGCTGAAAAATTTGATTGCCGTTTTGGTTCACTTTCAATACCACTGCGCCACTGGAGGTGGTAACGGTTGACCTGCCGGTAGCGGCAGAAACAATGGTTACAGTAGATGAACTAATAATATTTGGGAAGTTGAAGCTTACATCCACGCTTGTTTTTGTAGCACTCATTCTGTCGCCAAGCCACAATCGTCCCGATTCCAAATAATTTTTTTCGTCTTTTTCGTGAAATGCGAAATCGTTGAAATCTGTTACTGTGAAATTTGCAACGCCCGGGTTGTTTTCAACTGCTGGGGTTTTTCCTGTGCCGTGGGTGGTGCTGATGAAATAATAATTTTTATCGGAATACAAATGTTTGGTGTGAGTGAAAGGTTTGCCATCGCCCGGATACTGCCATGTGTGGGCGTCTTGACCAAAGAACAATACATAATCGTCATTATCAAATTTACCATTGCCGTTTTTATCGGATATGTAAACGGGTATTTCTTGCAAGTCATCGCAATTTGGTGTTTGTCCTGCAATTTCGGGCAACAAACCATTGTAATTGCCAAACACACCGAAACTTGAAAAAGTAATGTTTGCAGGCTCAACACTCAATTTAGATTTTACAAAACTGTAAGTGAGTTTATGAATGCCCGAATTGCTCACTGCCACTCTATGCCAGTTACCCGATTTTAAAACAGAATTTTGCGCATAGCTATTTGCACCGCGAGCCGCATTAGCTTGGCTGGTTACTTCATTTGAAGCGCTTAAAACCAAAGTAAACTGTTTCAACCTTTCGGTTGCTCCGGTAGTTTGGTTTTTTCTGAAAGGTACGATAGAAACAATAGCAACATTGCGCGCGGCAGCTCGTGCATTTACAACACTTATTTTCGGGGTTTCTGTTAGCGAAGATAACGTTGCTATCTGCGAGTTTTCGATTGGCTCATAAGTGGCATTTTTAATTTCTGCCTTTACAGCACTTTTTACATCAAACATTTTGCCAAACGAGGGGTAAAAATTATTTTCTTCAAGGTGATTGGCTCCTTCAAAACTGACTCTTTCAAAATTGCCATTTATTGTTTCGATGCGGCTATATTTTGTTGCCCATTTTAACTGTACACTTATTTCTTGTGCTGCTGCCAAGCCGCTGCATAGTACAATCGTGGCAAGCAAGGTTAGAATGTTTTTAGTGTAAAGAAATCTGTTTATCATATCAATAATTACTTTTGGCAGTTCATTCAAAAATTTAAAGACGAGGCAAAAACGGCAAAGGGTTTGTTTTATTGTTCCACAAATGCGTGTTTTTTTAAACTATTTTTTTGCTGCAAAACAACATCAAAACCAAATAAGCGTTTTGCCGATTACTATGCAGTTTTTTCAAAGCATATCTAAGTTGGCTTGTAAATATAGCGCATTAACGCTTTTGAGTGTTTGTTTCTTTGCAAATGTTGTAGCGCAAGATGTTGTGATGAGCCAGTTTTATTCGTCTCAATTATATCTCAACCCAGCGCTTGCAGGTATTTCTTACGGCCCTCGCGTTTCGGCTGCTTACCGCAATCAGTGGGCGGGTATGGGCAACGGGTTCAATGGTGGCTACACTACTTATATGGCTTCGTTCGATATGCACATTGATGCAGCTCGCAGTGGTGTGGGTTTACTTTTAGTTGCCGACCAAATGATGAACAATTTGTTTTCTAACTATCAAGTTACTGTTTCTTTTGCACCTCAAATAAAGTTTTCGCGCAAAGCGGCAATGAAAATTGGCGTTCAAGGAACTTACATCCATCGCAGGCTTAAATGGAATGAACTACAGTTTGGAGATATGATAGACCCATATTCGGGTTTTTTCAATAGCAGCGGTCAGCTCAACCAAACCAACGAACCAACACCCGAACGTCTTTCTACCAACCGTGGCGATTTAGGTGCAGGCTTTGTGATTTTTACTTCAAAACTTTATTTCGGTTTTGCCGTAAATAACATGATAATGACAAAAGAAAATTTCTCGAATGCCATCGAAGCGCGTTCGCCATTGCGCTTTACAGCCCATTTTGGTGGTAGTTTTCCACTAAAATCAAAGAACCCCAGACGCAATATTTACCTATCGCCCAACGTTCTATTGGCAAATCAAGGGCAAAATGTACAAATAAATGGAGGCTTATTAGTGGGAGTAGAAATGATTTATTTTGGAGGGCAATTTAGATACGCTTTGAACAATGCAGAATCAATGATTTTTGTAGTTGGATTCAAAAAAGGTAAGTGGCGCGTGGGTTACAGCTACGATTTTCCTGTAAGTAAATTGGTAAACCGCACAGGTGGCACACACGAAATTACCTTCACTTTTAACCTTGCCGGAGACGATAATTCATTGGAAAATAAAAATAATAGAGGATATTTGGCGTGTCCAACTATTTTGAATTTTTGATTATTGAAATAGAAAACTATTTTAGCAACCTTCTTTAAAAATTGAAAACAAATGAGAAATAACCTCATCAAAACAGCTTTGTTGATTGCAATACCAACAATGGCTTACATGAGTTCTTGCAAAAAAGAAAAATCATCTGTAACAGGATGGAACTACAACGACCCTAAAAACGGGGGGTTTGAAGTTGTAAAATATCAAGGTCAAGAAACAGGACCAGGCTTGGTATTGGTAGAAGGTGGAACCTTTGTAATGGGACAAACAGAAAATGATGTGATGTATGAATATCACAGTGTTCCGCGCAGAGAAACAGTTTCATCTTTCTATATGGACGAAACAGAAATTGCAAACGTTCACTATCGCGAATATTTATATTGGATGGTGCGTGTGTTTGGCAACGAATTTCCAGAAGTTGTAAACAAAGCAATTCCCGATACTTTGGTGTGGCGCGATGAATTGGCATACAACGAACCTTACGTTGAATATTACTTCCGCCATCCGGCATACAACTACTATCCGGTAGTAGGTGTAAACTGGAATCAAGCCAACGATTTTGCTTCATGGAGAAGCGACCGTGTAAACGAGCGCATTCTTATCGGTAAAGGTATTCTTGCCGAAAACCCAAGCCAAGTAGGTGCCGACCACTTCGATACTGAAGTTTATTTAGTTGGTCAATACGAAGGTGCACAAGGAAAAAAACCTAAAAAAGATTTGAATCCGAATGGAAATGGCACACGTGCGGTGCGCATGGATGACGGTATCATGTTGCCAAAGTATCGCCTTCCAACAGAAGCCGAGTGGGAATACTCAGCTTTGGCCTTGCAAGGCAACCAACCTGCTAAAAACGAAGAGCGTATTACCGATCGTAAAATTTACCCGTGGAACGGAACAAGCACACGTTTCCCTAAAGCTGGTGGATTTCAGGGCGAGTTCTTAGCCAACTTCAAACGTGGCAGAGGCGACAACATGGGTATTGCAGGTAAGTTGAATGACAATGCAGATATTACTGCTCCGGTAAAATCTTATGTGCCAAACGATTTTGGTTTGTATAACATGGCTGGCAACGTAAGCGAGTGGGTTTTGGATGTGTATCGTCCAATGACTTCTACCGATGCAAACGATTTTCGTTCTTTCCGCGGAAATATTTTCAAACACAAAGAACTTGACCCGGATGGCAATCCGGTAAAAGACTCATTGGGTGCTTTGTCTTATGTTCAAGTAACACAAGAAGAAGCTGCTAACCGCAGAAACTACCGCAGAGGCGATGTGCGCAACTACATTGACGGTGATGAAAATTCACGTAATGGCGATGCGGCAGATATGTACAAATTCGGAGTTACATCTTTGATTGATGATAATGCAAGAGTAGTAAAAGGTGGCAGTTGGAACGACCGCGCTTACTACATGTCTCCTGCTACTCGCAGATTCTTAGATGCCAATATCGGAACAAGCGAATTGGGATTCCGTTGCGCAATGGATAGAATCGGGTCTCCGAAAGGAAACAAATTCAAAGGTGGCAACAACATGAAATATAAACCCAAAGCGGCTAAGAAAAAATAACCGTTTTTTAAAAGAATATCAAAATGCCTTTCGCTTTTACGAAAGGCATTTTTTTTGAAACGATGTTATTGATTGCGAGGAGCATTTTGAGTAAGAAAACAACTGCATAGAAATGGAAAAAGAATATTGCATTTTTGGTAGAAAGCCAATTTTAGAGGCATTGAATAGCGGTAGGCAGATTGATAAAATAATGCTGCTAAAAACTGCTCATGGTGAAGATTTGAATGTGATAGCCGCAAAGGCGCGTCAAGAAAATATTCCGGTGCAATTTGTACCGGTTGAAAAAATAGAATTTGCAGTAAGAAAGTTTACGCGAAACCGCGAGGCAAATCATCAAGGCGCTGTAGCATTTGTAAGCCTGCTTAATACGCTAAGCATAGCAGAAATGCTTGAGAAAGTAGCCGCCCAAGGTAAAGTTCCTTTTGTAGTAGTGTTGGATGGTGTAACCGATGTAGGAAATTTTGGAGCTATTGCTCGGTCGGCTTATTGCTTTGGAGCGCAAGCAATAGTAATGGCCGCCAAAGGCAGCGCACCAATTAGCCCCGAGGCTATTAAAACAAGCGCAGGAGCTTTAGAAAAACTAATGATTTGCAAGGTTGAGAACATTGCAACTGCCGTGAAATACTTGAAAGCTCATGGGTTGAAAGTTTATGCTACTTCCGAAAAGGCAAAAGTAAAAGTAGCCGATGCTGATTTTAACCCGGCAGCGGCAATTGTGTTAGGCGATGAGGGCGAAGGGGTAAGCAATATTGTTATGAAGCAGTGTGACGAAATGCTGTTGATACCTATGGCTTCAAACTTCGATTCGCTAAATGTAAGTGTAAGCGCAGGGGTTGTTTTTTACGAAGCAATGAAACAAAGAACCGCATAAAGAATTTTATTTTGGTAACTCTGGTTGCTTGCGCGGTGTGCCAAAAAGTGGTGCCGGAATAGGTGGATTATCATCTTCGTCTATCGAAAAAGAAAACACTTTTTCCATCCATTGCCAGTGGTCGCTAACCCATTTAAAACCTTCGTAAGTGCCATCTTGTACATAAGTAAAATAGGCATCGCGAGCCTTATCGCTGGGAGGCGTTAGGTGATCGTACACAATCATTTGCAAGTTTTTATCATAGTTCATGGTAGGGGTTGCTTTTGCTTTGTACTCAATAAAAAATCGGTTGAGCGTGTCGCTCATTTTTAACCGCGATGAGTCGGAATAATTAAAGTAAAACATGGGTGCGCCAAACACCGGTTCGCCTCTTTCATTAAACGAAAGCACTTCCAACACTTTTCTTTTGGCAAGAATATCTGCTCGCTCGTAACCAAATAAGGTGTAATGTTTTTTCTTATTCACTACATGTAGTAAAACATTGTAATACAAGCAGCCATACCAAGAATTATGGCTCAAAATTTCTTGTGTGTGTGTTTCCAATATATCGCCTTTATCAACCAATGGAAACATCTTCAATGCGCCTGAACGCATTTGAATAACACCATAGTAGCGAAATGAATTGCGTTGTTGCAACTGCCAAGTAAAAATGCGAAATGCACTATCTGGCGCATACACTTTTGAAATGTGTAACAGCGAGTCGAATGGAAAATAAAACGAGTTGTTGATTTTTAGAGCACGCACAAAAGCCGGAATAAAATCGTAGCAAGCCTTCTTTTTTTGTTCATCTACCGAATCATATAGAATGGCTGTGCTAAGAAGTTGAAGTGTGTCTTGAATTGAGTTTATTTTTTTGAGATCATGTTTGCTTACTTGAGGGCGATTAGGAAGCTGAGATACCGGCTTACCTTTTGGTGTTTGAGCAAAAGTATTTGATAACAAGAATGACACTAAAAAACCAAGTAGAAGCCTCATAAACTTAAAACGATATGAACTGTAATTCATTGTTGCAAAGATATTTGAATAAAGTTTTGACTTGATTTATTTGCTAAAGCTTATTCATGTAATAATGCTTCAGTGGTAATGTTGGTTTACATTTCATAACCATACACATCTTTGTAAAAGCGCAATTCACCATCAGCATTTACATCGGCAGTAAGGTATAAAATAAGCACAGGGAATTTTTGTTTCAGCTTATGGTCTTTTGGTGTTTCGGTGCGCAAGCACTGATTCAAGTAGCTTGTATCTACTGAGTTTCCCAATAAATATTCGGCAAGGAAAAATGGTTTTTCTACACGTACACAGCCATGGCTAAGATGCCTATTATTATTCTTAAACAGATTGCGGTTATTGGTATCGTGCAGGTAAATGCTATATGGGCTGTTTAAATCAAATTTCATTACGCCAAGGGCATTGTCGCAGCCTGTGCTTTGGCGAAAGGTGTAGCGAAAGTTTTTTCTTGAAACCGATTGCCAGTTTACCGAAGCGGGGTTTATCTCTTTACCTGTTTTATCTAATACCTGAAAGTTATTGCGCTCTAAATAGCCGGCATCTTTTTGAATTTTGGGCAGCATTTCTTTAGTAGCTATTGAAAACGGAACCGTCCAATACGGGTAAGTAATCACCTTAGAAACGTAAGCCGTAAATGAAGGAGTGCGAGTGCCCGGTTTGCCTACAATTACGCGCATGCCCATTTCGCTGGCAGAGTCGCGATTCACAATTCGCAGATACGCAGCGGGCAGATTTACAAAAATAAATTCCTGCTCATTGAGCCTGCCCGTCCACCGCCAATAGTTTAATGAAGATTTTAACTGCTCTACTCTTTTGTGCAAAGGAAAGTTTAGTTCGGCAAGCGTGCGTTTATCGGCAACGCCTGTGGTGTCAATGTTTACAATGCGTTGGAAAGTTTTGATGGCAGCTTTTACCTGTTCCGCGTCAAACGAATCGGCAAGTGCATTTTCGGGCAAAAGATTAAAGGCAATAAGTTTTGTAAAAATAGTTTGCAATGCACCCGCAACACAGTTCATCGAGTCGGCTTCGGCATGAGTGTGTATGTAATTACGCATGTGATTGTAAGCGGCTTTAAGCTGTAGATACTCGGGCATTTTTGGTTCAAGAGTATCTGTAACAGCTTTCCAGTTTCGCGAAGAAAGCACTTGCGTTAAAGCATTAGAAATACGCACCGAGTCTATATTCAAGTCCACTCCGTTAAACTCAATTTGCTTGATGTTTTTTCCATAGGCAACATCAAACAAAAATGAAAGAGCAGCATCGGTCAATACCACCTCGCTGCCCAACAAGTTTTCTTCATAATCATAGTTTGGGTTAAAGATATTTTGCTCGTAGTCGCGCAAATATTTTGCGTGATAGTCATCTACATCCAAACCTAAACTATCGGCATAGTGCAACATTTGCAGCAGCATTCTGCGGTCGCGCACAGCTTGCGAATCTTTTTCGGCAAGTGCTGTAAGTGCAGCTTGCTGCTCGTAATATTTTTTTAATAGCTCGGGGCTTTTTAGCTTGTGTGTGTCGCCATTTTGCGCAATCATTTTATTGGGCAGCCGCTTCAAAAAATCTAACACATCTTCTCTCTTTTTAGAAAAACTGCAGCTCTGTATCATAAGCGCAGATAGTAGTAATGCAACAGCTATGGGCATCGAGAGTAGCAGATTCGGTTTTTTACATAACGAATGCAGGTGCTTGAGCGAGGTGTTGCTTGTTCTTTTTTTCATTGCAGTTTTTCTTTTTTCAATTAGGCTTTTTAAGGTTTAATTTGAGCGCAATTTAAAATAGAAAACAATAATGGCAGTTACATTACATACAGATAGTGATTTTGCACAGGCAATTCAAGCAAACGAAAAAGTGATAGTAAAGTATTTTGCAGATTGGTGTGGCTCTTGCAAACTTTTTGCGCCTAAATACAAAAGACTTTCTAACGATGAACGCTTTGCCGGCATTGCTTTTTTGGAAGTGAATGCCGAGGTAAGCCCCGAAGCACGAAAACTTGCGGGAGTGGATAATCTTCCATTTTTCGCAACCTTTAAAAATGGAAAGTTGCTTGCAGCACAAAGCACTTCTAAAGAAGAAAATGTGGTGGAAATGTTGAATGGATTGTAGTTGTTACTTCAGCAACAAGTTGTCTAATATTTTCTTTTCCCAGTCTTGCCATTCGCGCATGGCAACTACGGCATTGAAGTTTTCTTTAAACTTGTTTTGTTTCAGAAAATTGCGAATAGTGCTTTGAGCCGGGTTAGATAATCGCGAGTTTGGATTCAAGGTAGCATCAATTAAATTGTTGATTAAGGCTTCGTTTGAAAAATCAATTTGCTCTAAAGCATCCATAGCTTTTATGCGGGTGCGAAACTCGTAACTGCTCGAAGTGAGCTCTACCAAACGGTGAACACTTTTTTCAAATTCAATCGAAGACTTTATCTCTAACCAAGCTATCTCAACATTACGGCTTGAACCTTCAATATTTTTAGTGGCTTCCAAAAACTTAGCTTTTTGAAAAGGATATAGTTTGCATAGTTTGCGCAGTGTAGTTTCTATTACAGTATATGACGAGTCGCGCAAAAGTTTTTCAAAACTGCCCAGCAACACTGGTGGAATAGAATCAATGTATTCTATGGCGGCTTTGCGCACATTCACGTCTTTGTCTAATGTGGCACTTCTGAAAAGTAAAAACGAAGATTCATCTTTTTCTTTACGCAATTGATACATTATCTCTGTCTTAACAGGATGATAACTCTCCTGATTAAATACAGATAAAAGAAGATCTTTTTTCTTCTCAACATCAAAAAGGCGAAGCGCAGTAACAGCGTCATATCTATCTATAAAGTTTGAAGCAGCAGATGCTTGAACTGCAAGATAGTTTAACGGCTTGGCGAAAGTTACTTTTTTCAAAATTTTATCACCTGGGTCGAACAGTACATAACCGATTTTTTTATTGCTCGAAAAAGAAAATGTATCCACTCCTTTCAGAAGCATAGTTTGGGCATCATTAGTGCCATCGGTATAAAAAACCTGCACTTTTACAGGCATGGAAAAGAGCTTGCCCGATTCGTTTGCCGCTTGGGTTTGTTGTACATACAAACTCAGTTGGTTGTTTTGTGTAGTATCTAACTGAACATTGAAAACAGGATAGCCGCTGTGATAAATCCATTGATCAAAAAACCAGTCTAAATTCACACCACAACACTCCATAAAAGCACGCCAAAAATCGTGTGTGTCCACATTGCCAAATTTGTGTTTTTCTAAGTAATGCTTTACTGCTTTTCTATAAATAGAATCACCCGTTACATATCTAAGCATATCAATGACAGCACTGCCTTTTGGATAGTGTCTGCTACTGCCTGCCTGCGAGTGTGCTACCGGAAACTTATCGCGATCATCGGCATTTCTTGCCTGATAGTATTCATTGCGCCTATTCCATTCATATTGCGCTTCGCCATAAACGGTGCGCGAAAAAAGTTTGGCATAGTACGTAGCAAAGCTTTCGTGTAGCCAATGGTGTGTGGCACTCCACTCGGTAACCAAGTCGCCAAACCATTGGTGTGTAAGTTCGTGCGCATTTGTGGCTACATAGTTTCTATCTAATGCTTGGCGGGCATCTTGTAAATAATAATCGGTGTAAATGGTTGCCGATGTGTTTTCCATAGCCCCATACATAAAATCCTGAACGGGCACATTGGCATATACTTCCCAAGGATAAGGAACACCCAATTCTTTAGGCATCCAATCCATCATTTCTTTGCTGTATTGATAGGTTGGTGCAAAGGTTTCGGGTCTATCAGAATAATAATATTGACGGCTGACAATTCCATTGTTAGCTACCACATCTTTATACGAAAACTTATCAATGGCAAGCATTAACAGATATGGCACATGTGGCTTGCTCATGGCATAATGCCAAGTGAATGTGGCATCGGCATTTTTCTTTTTTGTGAGCAATTTTCCATTAGATACTACGGTGTAAGTAGAATCAAAAGTGATAATGGTTTCGGTTATCAATCTATCGTTCACATCGTCATAACAAGGAAACCAGTGGCGATTGTCTATTCCCTGCCCTTGTGTCCAAATCTGTTTGCGCGAAATATTATTGGAGTCGTTCCAGCCAATAAAATACAGGCCTTTTCGTGGGCTGGCTTCATATTTAACAACTAGCGAATAGCTTTTGTGCCAGTTTAATTTTGTTCCAAATTTTAGCGCAACTCCTTTTTCATTACTAGTAAAGCTAATCGGTTTGCCATCTAATTTTAATTCATTTATTTTTATGGCAGGCGCATCTAAATACAAAGTATCTACATTGGGTTGAATGGGTTGAAATTTATAATTCGCAACACCTGTAACTTTTCCGGCTTTTGGTTGAAAGGTTACTTCTAATACTAACTTTTGAAAATCAACATTGTGCTCGCGATACCGACCGTTGGGGTCGGGTTGATAACATTGCAGCGAATCATGAGCAAAAAGTTTTGCTGTAAAAGCAAGCAGAAAAAATAAAGACAATAATTTTTGCATAGGGCGAAAGTAAGGATGTTGGGGAATTGGATACGGCATTTACCGTTTATTAAAATAATCAAGGTCATTCAAATCATTGAGCCTTCCACTTGCTTTTTTTATTGAAGGGTGTTACAGCTTTTTCCTTAATTAAATTTTACGTCATTCTAATTTTAAACCTTCAATCATTTTACTAGAAGATAGCCCATCGAGTAGCGGCACAATTTCCACCTTGCCGCCATTTGCCAACACTTCTTTTGCGCCAACAATATTTTCAATATTGTAGTCTCCGCCTTTTACTAACACATTTGGCTGAATAGCTTTTATCAATTCTAAAGGCGTTGCATCGTCAAAAACACTAACTGCATCTACGGCAGTTAGTGATGACAATACATAAATGCGATCTTGCGATTTGTTGATGGGGCGCGAAGAACCTTTAAGTGCAGCTACCGAGACATCGCTGTTTAATCCAACAATCAGTTTAGTGCCAAATGTTTTGGCTGTATTCAAAATGAAAGCATGGCCGGCATGAAATACATCAAAACAACCATTTGTAAAAACAATCTTTTCTCCCTGCGATTTCCATTTAGAAACCTGCGAAAGCAGTTCGTTAAGAGAAAGTTGTTTTGAAGCCTTCATAAATTTGAAAGTGTTTTACTTGGTCTGACCTTGGTCAGACTCTAAAGATGAGCTTTCGCTAATCTTATTCATAGTTGCAATCAATACCAACGACCCTAAGCCGGTTACAATTACCAGCAATGTTTGTAACACCCATTCTATCCATCCAAAGGCGTATCCTATTGCGCCTTCTACTCCATACAAGGTCAATACAGCTTGCACCACCAAAGGGTAAGCGCCTATACCACCCTGGGTGGCAATGTAGGCAAAGCCGCCAAAAAATGTTTGTGCTATTGCCACGTTAAAACTCAATCCGGCTGTTTCGCTTAACGAGAAAAAACACACATAACCCAATAATGAATAGCTTAACCAAATAGCCACACTGTAAAAAATAAACAAGCCCGGATTCTTTAACTGCAAAATACTCTTTACGCCTTCTAACAAGCCTTCTACTCTTTCCCATATTTTTTGAACAAATGGATTGTGCTTAAAATGTTTTAAGAGCAACCAACCTGCAAGTGCAAATACTGCTCCCGTACCTAAAATTACCCATTTTATCCATGCGGTGTTGCCGGCATTTTGTTTATTAAAAAAAGTTGTTTCAAAATATCCGGCAAGCACATCGTATTGCGAAAAGAAAAGATAAACACCAACAAGCAGCAATGAGATAACATCCACTAACCTTTCAGTAATCATGGTGCCGATGGTTTTATCTAAAGGAATGTTTTCGTAGCGCGAAAGCAAGGCGCAGCGGGATATTTCGCCCAGGCGAGGAAATGCCAAGTTGCCGAAATACATAATGTTTACTGCATAAGCTGTGTTTGCAATACTTGGATTGTGCCCCAATGGCTGCAACAGCAAGCGCCAACGTAATGCGCGTAAAAAATTACTAATAAAACCCACAATTAAACTTAGCCCAAGCCACCAGTAATTGGTGCGCGCAAAAGCATCTTTCATCTTTGCGATATCATCGGGCGTAAGATTGCGTGCAGCTATCCACACCAAAAAAAATCCCAATCCTAACGATAGAGAAAATTTAAGGATGTTATTGAAAAGTTTTTTCAATGCTTAATCGGTAAGTTGGTTGGCAGCATTTACATGCACCGTAACTGGTAAATGCTTTTTGTATTCTTCGGGTGTAACCATCAAATACGAAATGATAATTACTATATCGCCTACTGCAACTTTACGCGCAGCGGGTCCATTCAAACAAACAATTCCGCTGCCGCGTTCGCCCTTTATTACATAGGTTTCTATGCGTTCGCCATTGTTCACATTCACGATTTGCACTTTCTCGTGTTCAAGAATATTGGCTGCTTCCATCAGGTTTTCATCAATAGTAATGGACCCGATATAGTTTAGATCTGCCTGTGTAACCGTGGCACGGTGAATTTTCGATTTGTAAACTGTAAGTAACATGACGGGCGCGAAAGTAGAATAATCTTACACAGATAACTATTGTTGATAGAATCAACTTCAAATTCTATTGTTTAACAAATCCGTAGGGGCAATGTCTGCAACCATTTTTGCAACAGAAACCGCGTTTCAGCAAAAACTTTTCGGTGAAAACATAAAAGCCATTTTCTACGTAGTATTCGGGCAAATTCAAAAATTCTGATTTTAATGCGTTTAAGCATTTCCCACACAGGCAATCGCTATGTTTGGTGGCAATAAATTTTCGTTCCAAGTCGTGCAACTGAATATTGCTGCAATGGCACGCGCTGATGCTTTGCGGATTGCATTCAAACCCGCCACCACATCTTTCGCAAACAGATAATTCAATATTCATATTTATTGCAACAGCTAAAGGTTACACAAAAAATGGCTTTAGTTTTTCTATCAAAACTTCAGGAGCCCTGGTAACCAAATTCGTTTTTGTGTCTAAAAAAATCAAACTGGATTCGCCATCATTCAATCGCTTTCCCGCTTCATTAAATACTTTATACATAAAAGTAATGATGCGCCCCGGCAAATCGGGAATGGTAACTTTTATGGTAAGCAAATCGTCATAAAATGCCGGTTGAATGTATTTGATATTCATTCGGGTAACAGGCATTGCAATGCCTAAATCTTCAATAGATTTATATGAAACACCCAGTGCGCGAATTGCCTCGGCACGGGCTATTTCGTAGTAATACGGATAGTTGCCATAATAAACATAGCCCATCTTGTCGGTATCGCCATAGCGAACACGTATTTGTATTTCGTGCGTAAACATGATGCGAATATGTTGCTTGAATTTGATTTTTTCATTCATAGTTGATTTCATATAGTCTTCATTTTCAAATCAACTCACTTTATTACTTTTGAGGTGTGCGATACTTTTTTCTGTTGCTTTTATTGGGTGCTGTTTTGTTTGCTTTTGCACAGCAACCACTAACGGTAAAATTGGCTGCAACAGATACCACACAAGATTTTTTTTCAAAAAAATTTCAACTCAAATCGCCACCTAAAGATTCAATTGAACTTCAAACTGCGCTCGCCAAAGTGTTACAAAAAATAAAGAGTGCTGGTTTTATTGCAGCATCTTTAGATACAGTAACTTGTAAGAATAGAAACTGCGAGGCTGTGTTTTTTATTGGGCAAAAGATTTCGGTTTTTAGAATCAGTAAAGGAAATGTAGAGCAGTCTTTCTTGCGCGAGTCGGGCTTTACATCGCAAAAAACTTTTCAAAAACTTTCTGTGCAAGAAATAGAAAAACTGGAATCTAAGTTGCTTACAAATGCCGAGAATCGCGGCTATCCGTTTGCAGAAGTTTATTTAGATAGCTTTTCTGCAAACCCACCATCGGCAACTATTGCAATAGATAAACATGAATTGTTTGTGTTCGATACTATTCAGTTGATGGAAAAGGTGCGCGTTAAGCGCAAATTCATTTCGAGTTACTTGGGTATAAAGCGTGGAAAGCCTTACGATGAAAGCAAAATAAAAGCAATTGAACAAAGAATAAATGCATTGCAATTTGTTGAGCAAAATCAAAAACAAACAATACTTTTTGATAAAGAAAAAGCAATTACACAACTCTATCTGCGCAATAAGAAATCGAGCGTTTTTAATTTCTTTTTAGGAGTGCTGCCGGGTGGCGCAGGTCAAAAAGTGCTGATAACAGGCGAAGCTAAATTGCATTTGTATAGTGTACTTGGTTTTGGCGAACAGTTCAATATTGAGTGGAACAAAACTTTACCCAAAACACAAGTGCTCAAAGCAATGATTGCCTTTCCATATTTGTTTGGTTTGCCATTGGGTGTAGATGTTAGGTTTGAATTGTTTAAGCGCGATACAAGTTGGCTTGATATTGATAGAGACTTTGGTATTCGCTATCAGTTTGCAGGTATGAACTATGTGAAAGCATCATTAAAACAAAAAACAACCATTGTACTTAATACCGATACAAGTTTTGTAATAGCAAATAGGCGACTGCCCAACTCCATTGATGTAAACACCAACGAATTTGCTGTTGAGTATAACTACTTGAATTTAGATTATCGCTTCAACCCTACAAAAGGATGGAATATAAATGTGGGTGGTGCAGCAGGCGAAAAACGAATCAAAAGAAATTCAACCATCAACGATTTGAAGGATGAAAAAACCGGAGAAACTTTTTCATATCTATATGATAGTATCGGCACAAGAAATTATCAATTGCAATTTTTTGTTTCGATTGAAAAGTTTTGGCGCATCACAAAAAGAATGACCGTGCTAACCGGATTAAAAGGAAAGTATTTTTACAGCCCAACAATTTTCGAAAACGAAAAATATAGACTCGGTGGTCTGGCAACGCTGAGAGGGTTTACAGAAGAATCTATCATTACACCATATTTTGGAATGCTTAATGTAGAGTATCGCTACTTGTTTTCAAAAAACGCATACGTCTATGCTTTCTTTAATACAGCAGTTGTAGAAAATGTGTTGGATGTAAAGCGTGTAGATTTACCATTCGGTTTCGGTGCCGGAGCATCGCTCGAAACTAAAGCAGGCATCTTTGCAGTTACTTATGCACTTGGGCAAAAAGCCGATGCTAAACTTAGCTTCCGCGACAGCAAAATTCATTTTGGCTATGTGAATTATTTTTGATGAATACTGTGAAAGTATTGCAGCAAAACATTCTTGAGCTTAAAAAATCTTATATCAAAACATCATACATCTTAAATTTTTATCACCAAACCTATTGCTATTATTGCTGTGTGATTGTGCGGTATATTCTCTTTTCTCTTTTCTTTTTTTCATTCTTCAAATCTTTTGCACAGCAAGATGTTTTGAACGATTGGCAAATTGATTCATTGATGATTGCCGAAGATTCTATCACAGCATTAAAAGAAGATTCGTTGCGCATTGAACAAGAAAAACTAAAGTTGATGAATGAAATGCAACAAGCCGATTCATTCATAAGTTTTACTTCAAACTTGCAGTTATGGTTGAGCAAAAAATTTTCGATAGAGTATGATGTGCAACAGCGAAGAGAAAAGGAAAACAACTCTAATTTATTCATTGGATTATTATTGATGTTGATTGTAGTAACATACTTGAAACTCGCATTTGCAAACGATTTAGAAGAGTTGTGGCAATCGGTATCAAACGCAAATAGAGCGGTGCAAATTTTCAGAACACAAACAGATACTATTACAGTTTCATCATTTTTGCTCAGCGCGAATTTTGTATTGAGTAGTGTGTTGTTTATTCAACTTGCATTGCAAAAATTTTCGCCATCGCTTGCAGTTGAATCGCGCACAACAACATTTTATCTTATTATTTTATTCACATCATTTTTGTTGTTGAGGACACTCTTGTTGCGCATCATCGGTTTTGTTTTTTCTATCAGCGATGTAACATCAATGTATGAATTTAATTTTGTTCGCATTGCTCAAACATTAGGATTGGCAATGCTTCCAGCAGTGTTGTTGTTGTATGCGTCCGACAAAAAATTCTTTAGCATCATCATTGCAGTTGTGTGTTTAGTGTGTTGTGTTGCATTCGTGTTGCTTGTAATGAGAGGGTTATCAACATCAGCAAAAGTAATCTTCAACAACGTCAAATACTTTTTTATCTATGTTTGTGTTGGAGAAGTTACACTTGTGTTTTTCTTCTCTAAATTGTTAACCAAAATTGTTTCCTAACATGGCAGCAAAAGCACCAGCAAAAAAAGCAGCTCCTAAAAAAGCAGCTGCAAAAAAAGCAGCTCCTAAAAAGGCAGCTGTAAAAAAAGCAGCTCCTAAAAAGGCAGCTGTAAAAAAAGCAGCTCCTA